>CDZH01005589.1_pt1 | contig 69217 bp, 64 predicted proteins | sample 557721 | NCBI WGS metagenome assembly CDZH01 (sample SAMEA3182062, study PRJEB8094) | gut metagenome | biome: human; feature: gut; material: Stool; isolation source: human stools | place: Canada | collected 2013-01-14 | reverse complement strand
TAAAAACCGCTGGTGAAGGACGGCAGCAGGTTCAGGTTGGTATCTACCAGCCCGTCGGTAAAAGGCAGACGCCAGATGCCGCCGTGGGCATGGCCGCAGAAGGTCAGGTCCGCTCCCAGACGGCAGTACCGGCCGTTGAAAAGCGTGTTGCGGTGGGCCAGCAGCAGCCAGAAGGGGGCCTCCTGCTGGGCATACAGCTTCGCCGCCAGCTCCTCCGGGGTAGTCTGGTCTGCATAGCCGTTGGGATCGTCGATCCCGGCGATGAAGATCGTCTGCCCGTTTCGCTCCAGAGGAACGAACTGGTTGGAGAGCACCGTAACGCCGGACTCCCGCAGGGCTGTTTTCAGTTCCTCCACGGCGGCGTTGCCGTGCGCCCATTCGTGGTTGCCGGTCACATAGTAGGTGGGGGCAATGGCGCTGAGGGCCTTCCCTACCGCCTTTGCATACGGTATCGGGGCCTCGGCGTACTCGTCCACCAGATCGCCGGTAAGGAAGATCAGGTCCGGTGCTGCCTGTTTCACGGCCGCATACAGCCGCTGATTGTTCTTTCCGAATTCCCGGTTGTGCAGGTCGCTGAGCTGCACGATCCGCAGCCCGTCGAATTCCGCTGGCAACGCAGTGGAGGTATAGGTCAGGGAATCGGTCCGCAGCGCCGTATTGTCCCAATATACAAACAGAACCAACAGGGCCAGCAGCCCACACCGCATGACTGCGTGGAGCCGGGAACGGGGACGGCGGCGATTTGCCATGGACGGACCTCCTCAAAAATGTAAAGCATCGGAATTACGGCCATATATTATAGCACAGCCGGACACAATAAGCGAGGAAAACTTTAAAAAGCTGCCGGATTTTCAGGATTTCTCAAGGAGCACGACGGCAGAAATTGAGAAGTGTGTGCAAAATCGGAAAAAAATTACAAAAAAGCTGTGAAAAAGGGCAGTTGAAAAGGAAAAAACGTTTGCTTATAATATGCTTGACTGCATCTGCCCATAAACAGATGACACTAACGATGCCGGAGTAGAATGCGACTGCTGCCGGACACAGGAGGAAAGATATGAGAGGTGTACACAGCGCGGTAGACGATATCCGCCGCAGCGTATTCACAGAAGTGGCCCGACTGGCCTATGAGAGCGACGATTACAAGCAGGTGGATATGATCCCCTACAAGATCGTTCCCGGAGAGGTTGCCCATCATCGCCATGACGTGTTCCTGGAGCGGGCCATTGTTTCCGCCCGGCTCAAGCTGGCTCTGGGCATGGATCTGGACCCCAACGGCCCCTCTGCCCCCATCAGCGCCAATATCCAGGATGCCGCCACGGATCAGAAATATTTCAACGAGCCCCTGGTCAATATCATCCCCTATGCCTGCAACGCCTGCCCTCCCAAGCAGGTCCGCATCACCGACAGCTGCCAGGGCTGCATTTCCCACCCCTGCATGAACGTCTGCCCCAAGGATGCCATCTATCTGGACGAAAACAAGCGCTGCCACATTGATCAGAGCAAGTGCATCAAGTGCGGCAAGTGCTTTAACCAGTGCCCCTACCGGGCGATCTCCAAGGTGGAGCGCCCCTGTGCTGCCGCCTGCGGCATGGACGCCATCGAGTCCGATGAGCTGGGCCGGGCTAAGATCAATTATGATAAGTGCGTCTCCTGCGGTATGTGCCTGGTGAACTGCCCCTTCGCCGCCATCGCCGACAAGAGCCAGATCTTCCAGCTGATCCAGGCCATCAAGCGTGGTGAAGAGGTCATCGCCTGCGTGGCTCCCGCATTTGTGGGACAGTACGGCCCCGATGCTACTCCCGCCAAGCTGAAGGCCGCCATGCGGATCCTTGGCTTTGCCGACGTGGTAGAGGTTGCCATCGGCGCTGACCTGTGCACCGTGGAGGAAGCCCATGACTTCCTGGAGGAAGTCCCCGAAAAGCTGGACTGGATGGGCACCAGCTGCTGCCCTGCCTGGTCCATGATGGCCAAGACGCTCTTCCCCCAGTTCAAGGACAACATCTCCATGGCCCTGACCCCCATGGTCATCACCGCCCGGATGGTCAAGAAGGACCATCCCAACGCCCGCATCGTCTTTATCGGGCCCTGCGCCGCCAAGAAGCTGGAGGCCAACCGGAAATCCGTCCGTTCCGACGTGGATTTCGTGCTGACCTTTGAGGAGCTTCTGGGTATGTTTGACGCCAAGGAGATCAACTTCAAGACCCTTGAGGCAGATCCTGCCGACGGCATGGACGAGGGCAGCGGCTTTGGCCGCGGCTTCGCCGTGGGCGGTGGCGTGGCTGCCGCTGTGGTGGAAGCCATCAAGCACATTGACCCGGATCGTGAGATCCTCATTGAGTACGGCGACGGTCTGAAGGAATGCCGCAAGATGCTGGCCATGGCTAAGGCCGGCAAGCGCAACGGCTATCTGCTGGAGGGCATGGGCTGCCCCGGCGGCTGCGTGGCCGGCGCCGGCACCCTCCGTCCCGTCAAGGAATCCACCGCCAGCGTGGAGCGCTTTAAAAATGCCGCTTCCAGCATGAGCACTACGGAAAGTCCCTATCTGGGCCGTCTGAAGGACGTAGAGGAGAAATGCTGAGTCTAATCCTGCTGCAGCAGATCGCCCAGTTGTTTATCATCATCTTTCTGGGTTGGGCCATTGTAAAGGCCGGTATTTTGAAATCAGAAGACAGCAAAACGCTGTCTATGGTTTTGCTGTATATCATTACGCCCTGTGTGATCCTGAATGCTTTTCAAATCGAGCGGACAGTGGATACTGTGCGTATGATGGAGTTGTCCCTTCTGTCCGCCGTGATTCTCAGCGTATTGAGCATCGTGTTGGGTGGACTTCTGGCAAAGCCCTTTCGGCTGGATATTGTGGAAACAGCTTCTGTTATGTACCCGAACTGCACCAACATGGTAATTCCTCTTGTCATAGGCGCATTTGGCGAAGATTGGGTCATATATGTGACCTGCTACTCTATGGTGCAGACCATTCTGGTATGGACCCATGCCCGGATCCTCATCAGCGGCAAAAGGAAGATCTCTCTGCGGGATCTGGTATGCAATGTGAATATCCTGGCTATCATGCTGGGCCTGTTCCTGTTCGTTTTCCAGCTTCGGCTTCCTGGAGTCATCCAGTCTGCTTTCAGCATGGCGGGGGACACCATTGGCCCGGTGGCCATGCTGATCATCGGCATGCTGATGGCAGGTATCGACATGCAGCGTCTGCGCTCCTACCGGCAGATTTGGAAGCCTGTGCTGCTGCGGCTGATCGTTTTGCCGGTTATTTTGGTCTGCGTTGCCAAATACAGCGGTCTGGCCGCGCTGGCTCCTCACGGAGAAACACTGATCATCATCAGTCTGCTCTCTGTGATCGCGCCCTCCGCCAATATCGTGCCCCAGTTCAGTCAGATGTTCGGCCGGGACGCACTCTATGCCAGTCTGATCAATACGGTGACCATGCTGCTCTGCATCATCACGATGCCGCTGATGATCACCCTGTTCCAGATGTGACCGCGCAGAAAATAGCGACTGGTTTCATTTGACTATCCCCGTTTTTCACATAATCCCCCTATATGCACAAAAAGAGACGCCCGACGGGCGTCTCTTTTTTCGTGTTGAATTTTTTTCGACACACTCTGTCTTCTGTTTTCAGAGCTTCACAAAAGTCCTGAAAATGTTTGATTTCAATGGCGCGTCCCCTGGGTTTTCCGCACACATACCTTTTCTGCCCGGCAGTCAGGACTCTCTCCTCTATTAAACTATTTTCAAAAACTACAGGCCGCTTTTCCGTCGTTCAGCGGAAAAGCGGCCTGTCCATTTCAAAACAAACGCTTTGCTTTTTGGTGCTCTTTGGTTGTCAGAAATGTCTTACTTGCAGACAGCGATGATCTCAATCTCGCACAGCAGCTTCTTGGGCAGCTCCTTCACGGCCACGCAGGAACGAGCGGGCTTGCCGGTGAAATACTTGCCGTACACGCCGTTGAAAGCAGCGAAGTCTTCCATGTTAGCCAGGAAGCAGGTGGTCTTGATGACGTCCTCGAAGCCCAGGCCGTTAGCAGCCAGAATGGCCTTGATGCTCTGGCAGGCGCGCTCAGCCTGCTCCTCGATGGTGGTGCCGACGATCTCACCGGTACCGGGCATCAGGGGGACCTGGCCGGAAGCAAACAGGAAGCCGTTGGCGGAGATAGCCTGAGAATAGGGGCCGATTGCGGCGGGGGCATCGGGAGTATTGGTGTAATTCATAATGATGTACTTCCTTTCCAAATCGTTTCGTGCTGATTTTCCAAATCATGCCGTAGACAGAATTCCTTGAATCGTCCACGATTCAAGTATAAACACGGATCCGGCTTCTGTCAACCCTTACCGATCCGGTCAAAAAACCCGCCGCCCCTCCTTCAAGAGGAGCGGCGGGGCAATTTTTTTTTGTAAATTACACCAAGGTGTCCAGGACAGCCTTCAGATCAGCGATGATGTCATCGGGATCTTCCAGACCGACGGAGATACGGACCAGACCCTCGGAAATGCCGGAAGCCTTCAGCTCCTCGGGAGTGTAAGTGGAGTGAGTCATGGAAGCGGCGTGCTCAACCAGCGTCTCGGCATCGCCCAGAGACACGGCGATGGTGCACAGCTGCAGCTTGTTCAGAGCGTTGGCAACGGCGTCGCGGTCGGCCTTCAGCTCAATGGACATCATGCCGCCGTACAGCTTCATCTGCTTCTTGGCGATCTCGTGGCCCTCGAAGTCCTCCAGACCGGGATAATAGACCTTGTCGATGGCGGGATGATCGTGCAGGAACTCGGCAACCTTCATGGCGTTGGCGCTGTGGCGCTCCATACGGATGTCCAGCGTCTTGAGGCCGCGGGCGATCAGGAAGGCGTTGAACGGGCTCATAACGGCGCCGGTCATATCCTTCAGGCCGAACATACGGCACTTGCCGATGAACTCAGCGTCAGAAATCACGAAGCCCGCAATCACGTCGCCGTGGCCGTTGATGTACTTGGTAGCGCTGTGGACAACCGCATCGGCGCCCAGAGACAGGGGCTGCTGGATGTAAGGAGAGCAGAAGGTGTTATCCACGATGACGCGGATGTTCTTGTTGTACTCGTGAGCGATTTTGGCGACCTCAGCGATGTCAACCACCTTCAGAGTGGGGTTGCAGGGGGTCTCCAGATAGACAACCTTGGTCTTCTCGGTCAGAGCGGCTTTCACGGCAGCGAGATCGGCGAAGTCAACGAACTTCACGCTGACGCCGAACTTGCTCATGCCGTGGTTCAGCAGAGCGAAGGTGCAGCCGTACAGGGTATCGCTGGCAACGATCTCGTCACCGGCCTCAACAGAACTCCACAGAGCGGAGGAGATAGCGCCCATGCCGGAAGCGGTAGCCAGAGCAGCCTCGCCGCCTTCCAGAGCAGCCAGCTTCTCCTCGACCTGAGTCAGAGAGGGGTTGCCCAGACGGGAGTAGATGTAGCCCTCTTCCTGACCAGCGAAGCGGGCGCCGCCCTGCTGCACGGTATCAAACTCGAAGGTAGAGGTCTGATAAATCGGGGTGCACAGTGCGCCGACACCGTTGTCGTGCTTACCAGCGTGAATCTGACGAGTAGCGAAGCCCATGTTCTTGCAATCCATAATAAATGCCTTCCTTTCCTTGTTCCGGGGCCGGTGAGACCGGCAAATTTTGTTGTTATCGTTTTTCAGTTATCTGTAAGAACTTTCCACGTTTTTGGCAAAAGGAGAGAGCGAGTCGAGCAGAGAGGTGTTTACACGCAAAATTTATGTAAACATTTGCCGTAAACCAGAAAGTCTCATCGGATACTTTTATTGGATTTCACCTATTATACTATCACGTTCCGCGAAAAGGTGTTAGTATCTCTTTTTCGCAATTCATTCACAGTTATTTTAATAATGGATTGACTTTTCGTGATAGGCTCCGTATAATGTGGTTCAACAAACGATGTATAACTATATCCATAGGAGCCCGGCGGACGGACTTGTGTTCCCCTGCGGCACCCTGCGGAAAATTTTATGAATTTTGTAAAAAGGAGACGATCCAATGACCTTTCAGCAGCTGACATATGTGGTGGAGATCTCCAAATGCGGTTCTATCAACAAGGCCGCCCACAAGCTGTTCTTGTCCCAATCCGGCATTTCCACCGCCGTGCGGGAACTGGAGGAGGAATTGGGTATCAAATTCTTCGTCCGCAGCAACCGGGGCGTGGAGTTTACGCCGGAGGGCAAGGAGTTTCTGGGCTATGCAGTCTCGCTGCTGGAACAGAAGCAGCGGATCGAGAGCCTATACGGCGAATCCCGCAGCACCATCGCGCCGGTGCATTTCAGCGTTTCCACCCAGCGGTATCCCTTTACAGAGGACGCTTTCCTGGAAATGCTCCAGCAAAACCAGGAAAACCGCTATCAATATACATTGAAAGAGACCAGCATGGACGGCGTGATCGACGATGTGTATGACCACCGGGCGGACATCGGCGTCATCTATCTGACCAAATTGACGGAAAAGATCGTCTGCCGTCTGCTGGACGCCCGGGAGCTGACCTTCTACGAGCTGGCGGCGGTGCCCCCCTGTGTATACGTCCGGAAAGGACATCCCCTCACCCAGCTGGAGCACGTGTCGGAGGCGGATCTGGAGGGCTATCCTTACAGCTCCTTTGAACAGGCTCAGGGCGTAGCCGTGGACTTTTCCGAAGAGCTTCCCATGGTATCCATGCGCAAGCCCTCCAAGGCCATCATCGTCAACAACCGCTCCACCGCCATGAACGTTCTGGCCAATACGGACGCTTACAGCACCGGCAGCGGCCTCCTTGCAGAGCATCTCTCCCCCGCCAATGTGGTCACCATCCCTCTGACGGACAAGGATCCGGTGCGGCTGGGCTGGATCTATCCGCAGAACGCCAAGCTCTCCTCTCACGCCGAAGGATTTGTCCGCCTTCTGGAACAGTCTATTCAGCGTTCCATTGCATATACCTCTTCCCTGCATCGTCAGATCGTCGGCAAATAAGCACATATAAATAAATGAACCGGACGATTTCGTCCGGTTTATTTTTTGCGCAGGTTCTTTTCACCTGAAACACAGAACCTTGCAGGCAACAGGAAAACGCCGGCCAATGGCCGGCGTTTTCCGTTAGGAGAGTAAGAGTGCGAGAATAGGAGAGATCCAATGTTTGATTACTGCTGTGCCTCAGCGGCTTCCTTCTCCAACAGGGCCTTCTTAGCGGCCACGTTGGACTCAGCGCAGTCATACTCCCAGTTCCAGGGATCCTTGCGGCAGATGCCATCGGCGAAGGGGATGAAGATGGACAGGATGCCGAAAGCAGCCAGGAACCAGCAATACCACAGAGAGCCAAGGATGTTGGCGGCGCTGATGGTGGTGCCGTTGGTAACGGTAGCGTTGCACAGGGAGGAAGCTACCAGGAGCTGCGCGCCGTAGGGGATGATGCCCTGGAACACGCAGGAGAACATATCCAGCAGAGAAGCGGTGCGGCGGGGGTCAACCTTGTACTCGTGAGAGACCTCACGGGCCATGTCGCCAGCCACGATGATAGCCACGGTGTTGTTAGCGGTAGCGCAGTCGCAGAGAGAGACCATAGCGGCAATGCCCACCTGAGCGGACTTGTTGCCCTTCATGACCTTGCCCAGCTTCTGGATGATCCACTCGATACCGCCGTTCTTGGCGATCAGCTCAGACATACCGCCGCACAGCAGGGTCAGGAAGAAGACCTCGTTCATGCCGCAGAAGCCGTTGTAAACAGCCTGAGCGAAACCGGCCAGATCGATAGCGCCGGTGGCGATGCCCACGATACCGGCAGCGAAGATGCCGATGGTCAGCACCAGGAACACGTTCATGCCCACCAGAGCCAGGATCAGAACCAGCAGATAGGGAATAACCTTGATGAAGCTGTAGGACAGGTCGCCGATCTCGGTAACGGTCTCGGGACGGCCCACGATCAGCAGCACCACGATGGTGACCAGAGCGGCAGGCAGAGCGGTGAGGAAGTTCACGCGGAACTTATCACGCATCTCGCAGTGCTGGCTGCGGGTAGCGGCGATGGTGGTATCGGAGATCATGGACAGGTTATCACCGAACATAGCGCCGCCGATAACTGCGCCCAGAACAACCATCATGTTCAGGCCACCCTTTTCCGCAACGCCGACAGCGATGGGAGTGATGGCGGAGATGGTGCCCATGGAAGTACCGGTAGCGGTGCCCATGAAAGCAGCGATGACGAACAGGCCAGCGGCCAGGAACTGGACGGGAACCAGGCTCAGGCCCAGGTTGACGGTAGCGTCGCGGCCGCCCATCTCAGCGGCCACGGTGGCGAACGCGCCGGCCAGGATGTAGATGATCAGCATGGTCAGAACGTCCACGTTGGCAGCGCCCTTGGCGAAGGTATCAAACTTTTCGTTGATGCTGCCCTTGAACATAATGAAGGCCACCAGAACGGCCAGGAACATCGCGGTAACAGAGGGGAACTGATAGAATGCCATGTCGACGCCCTTGGACTGGTAAACCAGACCGGCGCCCATGTAGACAACGATGAATACCAGGAACGGGAGCAGTGCGAGACCATTCGCTTTCTTGTTGTTCAGGGTATTGCCCATATAGGGTTCCTCCTTTTTTCTTCCAAAGCTTGTTGATAGGTTCTTGGGACTGCTTATTGTGTTTTTACACAATTAAAGTGGGGTTGCCTCTCTCCTCTATCGTCAAGTATACCATAATTGTGAACGGATTGTTAATGCTTTTTTTCTATAATTGGTTATCGCTCTATCGATAGCGATTGAAGCTTTTTTTGTTAGCCGTTTTACTGTCGTTCCGCTGCTCCATTTTATGCACTTTTGAGTGCATTCAGCCCTCCCCTGACAACTTTTTCAGACAGCAAAAAAATTGAGGCGACCCCTTGCGGGACCGCCTCGATTTTCAGTTCATCAGGAGTTTTTCCAGTTCCGCCGGGGTATCTGCCAGAAAATCCGCTCCCGCGTTTACCAGATTTTCCCGGCTGCGGAAACCCCACGTCACGCCGCAGGCCTTCAAGCCCGCGTTGTGTCCGGTGCGGATGTCCACATCGCTGTCTCCCACCATCAGCGTCTCCTCCGGTCGGGCGTTCAGCTTTTCCAGAATCCCGCGGGCCACGCCGGGGTCCGGCTTTACCGGTGTGCCGGGGAGATTCCCCCGGATCACCTCAAAAATACCGGGAAAGTAGTGGGCTACGATCACCTGACTGAATTCGTCCGCCTTGTTGGAGCAGACCGCCAGCCGCACTCCGGCGCTCTTCAGCTTTTTCAGCAGCTCCGGCATCCCGGCATAGGGTGCGGTCAGTTCCATATTGTGAGCGCCGTAGTACCGGTTGAACTGCGCAAGGGTCCGTTCCAGCGTCTGCGGCTCCTGGGCCTCCGCCGGGGAAAACCGGCTCACCAGATTGGGGATGCCGTGACCCACCATGCCCTCGACGGCCTGTACGGTGTACTCCGGCCAGCGGTTTTTGCGGCAGACATAGTTGGCCGCGGCGGCCAGATCCCCGATGCTGTTGAGCAGGGTGCCATCCAAATCAAAAATGACTGTGCGATACATGGAATTTACCTTTCTGATGTTATTCCGCGGCCTTCCACGCGGTTTCCAGGGCGATCTCCATCATCTCGTGGAAGGAGTCCTGCCGCTCCTGGGCGGACAGGGCTTCGCCGGTGAAAATATGGTCGGAGATGGTGAGGATGGACAGCGCCCGCTTGCCGAAGCGTTGGGCCGTCCAATAAATGCCTGCCGTCTCCATTTCCACCGCCAGGATGCCGAATTTCCGGTAAGTCTTGTTGGCCTCCGGATTGTCGTTATAGAACTGGTCGGAGGTGAACACCTGGCCCACGTCCGCCCGGACCCCCAGGCGCTCCGCCGCTGCGGCAGCGTCCTTCAAAAGGCCGTAGTCCGCCGTGGCGCAAAGCTGCCCGGGGAACCGGTACTGGTCGGCAAAGTGGGAATTGGTGGAGGCGCCCATAGCCAGCACCACGTCCCGCACCTTCACATCCTCTCCGATGCCCCCGGCGGAGCCGATGCGGATGATGGTGTCCACGCCGTAGAAGTTATACAGCTCGTGGGCGTACAGTCCCGCAGAGGGAACGCCCATGCCGTGACCCATGACGGACAGTTTCCGACCCTTATAGGTGCCGGTATAGCCCAGCATATTCCGCACGGTATTGAAGCACACCGGGTTTTCCAGATAGTGCTCCGCTACGAATTTCGCCCGCAGAGGGTCGCCGGGCATCAGTACCGCCTTGGCGATGACGCCCTCCTCCGCTGCGATGCAGGCAGAGGGAGATTCTAAAATAGCCATATCAGATCCTCCTTATTCTTTGTCCTTGAACAGCGCCGCAAGACTCTCGGTAAAGGGCGGGTAGCAGATGCCCTTCTCCGTCACGATGCCGGTGAGCAGCTCATGGTCCGTCACATCGAAGGACGGGTTGAAGCACTTCACCTCCGGCAGGGCCATGGGCTTTTCGTACCAGAGATTCTTGATCTCGTCACCGTCCCGCAGCTCGATGGGGATGTGCGCCCCGTCGGGACAGTTCATGTCGATGGTAGAGGTGGGCCCCAGCGTATACACGGGGATGCCGTAGTGCTTGGCCAGGATGGCCACGCCGCTGGTGCCGATCTTGTTGGCGAAGTCGCCGTTGGCGGCGATGCGGTCACAGCCCACGAAGCAAGCCTGCACCCAGCCGTTTTTCATCACCATGGACGCCATGTTGTCGCAGATGAGGGTCACGTCCACCCCCGCCCGCTGCAGCTCATAGCTGGTGAGCCGCGCCCCTTGCAAAAGGGGGCGGGTCTCGTCGGCAAACACGCGGATGTGGATGCCCCGCTCCGCCGCCAGCAGGAAGGGGCCCTGTCCGGTGCCGTACCGGGAGGTGGCCAGCGGACCGGCGTTGCAATGGGTCAGAACGCCGTCGCCGTCCTTCAGCAGGCTCAGACCGTATTCGGAGATGGCGGTGCATTTGGCGATGTCATCCTCGTGGATGTCCACCGCCTTGCGGTACAGAGCCTCCAGCAATTCCGCCCGGTCATCCTTCAAGTGGGTCTTGGCGGTATCCAGCATCTCCCCCACCGCCCAGCGGAGGTTCACCGCCGTGGGCCGGGCTGCCCCCAGCAGCTCGCCGTCGATCTGCAATTTTCGGTAAAAGGTCTCGTTGTCCTTGGCGTCAATGTCCCTGGCCAGCGCGTACATGCAGTAGCCCGCGCAGATGCCGATGGCCGGCGCGCCCCGGATGCGGAGCATTTTGATGGCCTCGATCATCTCCTCCACGGTGCACAGCTCGATCTCTTTTTCCTCGTTGGGCAGCAGCGTCTGGTCGATGATGTACAGCCGCTCCGTGGCCTTGTCATAGCGGATGTTCTGAACGTGGGTCACCTGCCGGATCGCTTCATTCATAGTCTGCCCTCCTCACACATACAGAACGCGGTCCTCTTTCCGGGCCTTGTCCCCCAGGACAGCCTGATCCGTATAGCCTAAAATGCAGTTGCCGACGCCCTTCCAGTTTTCGCCCAGACCCCACTCCGCCAGCAAAGCCTTGCCCTCCGGCAGCTCAAAGGTCTCCATGGCCCGGTTGATCCAGCAGGAGCCGACGCCCAATGCGGCAGCAGCGTTCATCAAATTGCCCATCACCAACGAACCGTCCTGGAGCCAGTTGGGATAATCGCTGTCGGACAGCACCACAATGGCCTCCGGCGCACCGTAAAAGGGTGTTCCCTCCGGTGTGCCTAAAATCCGGCTGTTCAGCCGTTCCAATCTGGCAAGCACGGCGGCGTCCCGTACCACCACCAGCTTGGTGCTCTGGAGATTCTTGGCGGAGGGCGCGTAAAGACCGGCCTCCACAATGGCGTCCAGATCCTCCTTTTTCAGCGGCTCCGGGCGGAAAGCACGGATGCTGCGGCGCTCTTTCAGAACCTTTAAAACCTCATTCATGGTCAACACTCCTTTTGCAATAAGATCGTTATGGTTATTCTATCACGGTTTTTTTGATTCTCCAATATTTTTTCACAGGGAGTGGCCAATTTTCCCCTTGCATAAGCCTGTTTTGGGCCGCATAGGATAAAACAACAAAAGGCGGGGAGTGTTGTGCTTTGAAGGGAAATATGGAGGAGCGGGCGGAGCGCCTTGCTCTTTACATCATAGAGAACCGGACCACGGTCCGCGCCGCCGCTGCCAAATTCGGCATCAGCAAATCCACGGTCCACAAGGACATTTCAGAACGGCTGCCCCTTTTTAACCGGGCGCTGTACTTGCAAGTCAAGGAGGTGCTGGACGTGAACAAGGCCCAGCGGCACATCCGGGGCGGCATCGCCACCCGAAAAAAATACAAGGGTACATAGAAGGAGGAAGTCCCATGGCTGTACGTGATCCCGGCGGCTGCCGCCGCCAAAGCGGCCCCCAAAAGTCAAACGCTGTCCCGGAACTGCCCGCCGCTCCGGCAGTTCAGCCCGTCATGCGCCGATGGCCCCACCCGGTAGCGGTCCATCCCGCGCCAGAGGGACTGGCAGCAGAGCTTCATTATATCAGCTGCGCCCTTTCCCAGCAGACCCGGCAGCTGGACGAGATCCGGTGCCTGCTGAAAAGGCTGGCGAACAGCGCCGGAAGCGAATAGCAGGCTGCGGGGGACCTTCGGAGGGTCCCCCGCAGCCTTTAAGAAACGCCGATTTCCGTAGGCCAGCATTTTCCGGACAGGCTGTTTGTGAATAAACTGGAAATTTCCCGGAACCCCTTGTAATTTGTGCCGTATCCTTATAGAATATTATGTAAATCTGTCGAAAAAGAGAAGCGGCCCCCGCCGCGCACAAAGGAGCGTCATTTCATATGTCCAGAAGAGTCCGCCGCCGTCAGCGGCAACAGCCCCGCACCCTGCAGGTCTTTTTGGCCGTCGTTCTGGTTCTGCTCACCGTCTGCGTGCTGGTGAAGGCCTTTTTCCTGAAAGCCCCGGAGCAGAAGGCGGCGGAGCTGCCCGCCCAGTCCGCAGCATCGGACACGGATTCCCAGCAGTCCCGGGAGGAACAAGCGGCCCAGGAGGCCCTTCGTTCCCACTTGGAGCGCAAGGGCGGGTTCTACACAATCCTCCTTTCCGGCCTTGACGATGACAACGGCGGTAGCGACACCAATATTCTAGTGGCCGTTGACACAGTGAACGATTACATTTACGGCGTCAGCATCCCCCGGGACTCCAAGGCCATCATTGACGGCAAGGCCCGCAAAATCAACTACGCCTATAATAAGGGCGGCACGGAGCTTCTGGCCGACACCGTGTCGGAGCAGCTGGGTATTCCGGTGGATTACACGGTCAGCGTCAATCTGAAGGGCTTTACCGCGCTGGTGGATGCCATCGGCGGCGTGGATTTCGATGTCCCCATCAATATGGACTATGACGACCCCATCCAGAACCTCAGCATCCACTTCAAAAAGGGCGTCCAGCATCTGAGCGGCGCCGACGCCCTGCGGGTGGTGCGATTCCGCCATAATAACGACGGCAGCGGCTACGGCAGCGAGGATCTGGGCCGCATGGCCACCCAGCAGAAGTTCCTGAAGGCCGTGGCGAAAAAGATGCTCTCCGCAGGCAATATCCTCACCAAAATCGACGACTACGCCAAAATTTTCAACCAGTATGTGGACACGAACCTCACCGTTGGAAACCTTGCATGGCTGGGCACTGAGGTTTTGAAAATGGGTGTGGACAAGATCGATTTCTCCACCCTGCCCAATGCGTGGAAATACCCCTACATCTATCTGGATCCTACCGAGACCCTGACGCTGGTAAACACCTATCTGAACCCCTATGTGGAGGACCGGACGGCGGATGACCTGAATATCCCCGGCTGACCTCCGGAAAGGAGCAGCCATCCATGAAAAAACGCGTTCTCTCCCTGATGCTGGCCCTGTCTCTCATGAGCGTCCCCGCTCTGGCGGTGGAAAACAGCACGGAGAATTTTACCCGCAGCAGAACCTATGACGGTCAGTTCTCCGACCTGCCGGAAACCCACGTCTTCTACAAAAACGTGGCGGCCCTGTACGAATACGGACTGTCTGTGGGGCAGGCGGACGGCACCTACGGCCTGTCTGCCCCCATGACCGTGGGACAGGCTGTGATCTTCGCCGGGCGCATCCGCAGCCTGTACCGCACTGGCGATCCGGAAACCGGCCCCGCCGGGTTCACGGCGGCAGCCGTGGGGCTGAAAGACGCCCAGCGGGTCTACGCCCCCTATCTCTGGTACTTACAGGCGGAGGGCGTTTTAGACAAGGCTCTGGACGAGCAGCTCGCCGATGTGGCTACCCGAGCCCAGATGGCCCATGTGCTGGCAAATCTCCTGCCGGAAACAGTACTGCCCCCGGTCAACGATTCCCTCATCACTCAGGCCTACGCCAGCCGCCGCCGGATCACCGATGTGACGGAATACACGCCTTATTATGATGATATCCTCAAGCTTTACCGCTGCGGGATCAGCGTGGGCAGCGACGAGACCGGCTCCTTTCTGCCGGATTCTCCCATCACCAGAGGGGCCGCCGCAGCCATGCTGACCCGGATGGTGGATCCCTCCCTTCGGCTAACGCCGGACTGGCACCTGCCGGAGCTTTACAGCGCCGAGGGGGCCGCCTACGAGGATCTGGTCACGGCGGGAACCTACATCGCCGCCCCAGAGACTGCGGCGGACTATGACCAGGCCGTCCGCTATATGCTCTCTCAGGGGGAAAACACCCTGTCCCTGAAATACGATCAGGGCTTTACCGTTTCCAGTGCTCAGGAGGCTCTGAACAATGCCCTGCTGGCGGTCAAGCGGTACTGCGAGCAAGGCTATAACAACGCCTCCTGCTCCTATAACGCCGCCGGGACCATGATCCTGAAATTCAGCTCCATCGCCGGCGACCGCACCGAGGAATACCGTTCAGAAGCACTGACTGCCGCCATCGCCGTCCATGACGCGCTGTGGCAGCAGGGGACCATTACCCCCGCCTCCACCCAGCGGGAGATCGCCTGGGCCTATTACCAGTGGATCGCCGCCAACTGCACCTACGATGACGCCGGAGACAACACCTCCGTCAGCCACCTGCCCTACAGCCTGTTTCATAACGGCAAGGCCGTCTGCGACGGGTATACCGGCGCTTACAATCTGCTTTTGAAACTGGAGGGCATCGACTGCTACGCCCTCCCCAACGCCACCCACATCTGGTCCGTGGCCACACTGGACGGCGAGACCGTCCACATCGACGCCACCTGGGGGGATCAGGGGAACACCGGCACAAAGCAGTATTTTGCCATGACCCCGGAGCAGTCTTATTCGCTGCACCCCTGGCCCAAGGAAAACGAACTGCCCCAATGATTCAAAAAAGGACTTCCGCATTGCTGCGGAAGTCCTTTTTGTTATACAAAAGCATGGCAACATGAGAAATGCGCCATTTCCTCGCCCCTGCGGGGCAACTGGAAATGCTGCGCGAAAACTTCATGCACCGGCATTTGCGCGTTTTCGTAGTGCGCCGCTCATGCATGAAGTTTTATATCAGATCCTTATAATACGCCACCAGCAGCTCCACCACCATGCTGTAAGACTTCATGCCGTTGGCGTCACCGTAGGATTTCAGCGCGGCGTCATACACCGTATCGGATACCTTTTCCACCACGTTGTCCCGGAACTGATCCCAATAGGCGCTGTTGTCCCGGAGGTCTGCCTCCACCGCTGCCGGAAGGGTGCCCCGAATGGCCCAGTAAGTCTCCGGGTCTGTTTCGTACAAGGCGTTGCCAAGATGGATGAACCCCAGCAGCCAGCCGGAATACGCATAATCCGGCATCCCGCTGGTGACGGAGGCCAGCACCCCCAAGAAGTTACACTCCTGCTCCCACGCGACGCCCCGCTGGTGGGCCAGTTCGTGGGCAATGGTGGAGGGCAGCAGGCAGGCGGGGCTGTCCACATTCACGTTGGACTCCCCAATGCAGGCGAAATACACCCCGGTGAAGCCCATGATGCTCATGAAGCGGGAGCACCCCACCGCCTTGACTCCCGTATCCCGGAAGTCCAGAAAGGGAAACAGTTCCGTCACGCCGCCGTAGACCGACCGACTCTCTGAAAGAATTTGCTCTTTCGGCACCGCGTATACCCCGTTTTCATCCCGGGGCACGCTGTCCGCCGTTTCGGACAGCCGCTCTGCGAAATATGCGGTCACGTTTTTCAGATCCTCCGCAGCCACCGGCTGGGCCGTAATGCCGGAACGATCCTGAAAGCTGTCCGTCCAGTAGTTCACGCCCCACATGAGGCAGAACAGGACGTAAACTGTCAAAATACCGTCCGCCGCTCCCAAAAGGGCGCTGTATACCCGCCGTCCCCGGTGACCCCTGGCCTTCACCACGGCGATCACTGACCAGACGGTATATGCCACAGCCCCCACCGCCGCCAGAGCATACAGGATTTCCATGATGGACAGGCTGGTAAGCGCGCACAGCCGCCCCAACGCCGCCTTCAGCGGTGTGGTGACGTGATCCGCAAAGCTGTTCATCAGCTGCCGGTTCTGCCGCAGGGCCAGGTATAGTCCCAGCACTGCCAGGTCCGTCCCCAGCCAGATATGCAGTTTTTTATGGTTCTTCCAAAACTTCATTGCACTTTCTCTATTTGAAATATCTCCCGCTGGAAATCAGGAACCAGCAGACGGTTTCCGCCTGCTGGTTTTCTTCCGCTTACTCCGCGGCAGCCAGCAGCTGCCGGGTATAAGGATCCCGGGGATGGTCGAACAGGTCATCCACCGTCCCCTGCTCCACGATGCGGCCCTGCTTCATCACCAGGGCGGAATCGCACAGCTGATAGACCACATTCAGATCGTGGGAAATGAAGAGGTAGCTAAGGTCCAGTTCATCCCGCAGTTCTCGCAGCAGTTTCAAAATCTGGGCCTGAATGGTCACGTCCAGGGCGCTGACCGGCTCGTCGGCAATGAGGAAGCGGGGCCGCTGGATCAGGGCCACGGCGATGGACACCCGCTGCCGCTGTCCGCCGGAAAGCTCCGATGGCTTCGCCCTCAGCACTCCCTCCGGCAGCTCCACCCGTTCCAGCATCTCCCGGACCCGGCGCTTCCGCTCCGTGCCGTCATACTTTCCGTAAATCCGCAGCGGCTCCTCTAACAGCCACTCCACCGGATACGCCGGGTTCAGAGAGCTGTACGGGTCCTGAAAGATCATCTGAGGCCGTTTCGTATAATGGATGACCTGTCCGGCCTCCGGCCGCACCATGCCCAAGATGGTCTTGGCCAGCGTGGATTTTCCGGTGCCGGACTCGCCTACTAATCCTAAAATTTCACCCCGGTGCACATCGAAGGAAACATCGTGGAGCACCTCGTGAAAGTACTTACGGCCCAGCACGCCGCCTTCCCGATACCCGGCGGTAACATGTTGAAGGGAGAGTACCAATTCGTCCGTCATGGCCGCTCCTCCTTTCGGTTCCGGGTGGGGATGGCGTCGATGAGCTTTTGGGTGTAGGGGTGCTGAGGATGGTAGAATACCTGATCAGTATCTCCCTCCTCCACCAGAACGCCCCGCTGCATCACCGCCACCCGGCGGCACAGCTTCCGTACCACGTTCAGATTATGGGAGATGAACAGCATGGACACGCCGCTCTCCCGGTTCAGTTTTTTCAGCATTTCCAGAATCTGGGCCTGAATGGTCACATCCAGTGCCGTGGTAGGCTCGTCCAGCAGCAGCAGCTTGGGCCGGTTCACGATAGCCGCCGCGATCATAGCCCGCTGGAGCATACCGCCGGAAAGCTCGTGGGGGTATTTGTCGCAGATCCCCTCCGGGTCCGGCAGTTCTGCTGCCGCCATCGCCGCCAGCGCCCGCTGATGGCGCTCCTCTTTCGGCATCTGGGTGTGGATCCGCAGGGTCTCCTCCACCTGAGGCCCAATTTTCATCAGGGGGTCCATGCAGCTTTGGGGCTCCTGAAACACCACGCCGATCTCCGCTCCCTGAATCTCCCGCAAAACGGACCGGTCCGCGTGGAGCAGTTCCTGCCCGTCCAGCAGGATGCGGCCGGTATAGTCGCACCGCTTCCGGGGCAGCAGACCCGCCACGCTCATGGCGGTGACGGATTTTCCGGAGCCGGATTCGCCCACCAGACCCAAAATTTCGCCGCCCTGAATGGTCAGGCTCACACCGCTGACCGCTTCCCGGTCCCGGTTATGAAATTTCACATGCAGATCCTGAATTTCCAGCATCAGACCTCACCTCCGCCCCGGCGCTGCAGTCCTTCGCCGATCAGTCCCACGCCGAACACCATCCACACAAGGGTCAGGCCCGTTCCCAGCGCGTACCAGGGCGCGCTCATGAACATGCCCTGACTCTCCGAGAGCATATAGCCAAGAGAGGCGTCCGGCGGCGTCACGCCGATGCAGAGATAGCTCATGGATGCCTCTGCCAGCACAGCGTTGTTGAAGCCGATGGTCAGCGCCGGCAGCAGCACGCTCCAAGTATTAGGCAGGATATGCCGCCACAGGATGCGGCTGCTGGATGCCCCCATGAGTCGGGCGCTTTTTACATAGTTGACCTCCCGCAGCCCGGCGTAGGTACCACGGGCCATCCGAGCAAAGCTGGGAATGAACACCAGCCCCAGAGCGAGGATGACGTTCCCGGTCTTGCCGGGGCCCAGCAGACTGATGACCACCAGTGCCAGCAGAATACTGGGAAATGCCGTCAGCACATCGCCAAGGCGCATCAGCACATCGTCCACGATGCCGCCGAAATAGCCGGTAACGGCGCCCAGCACCGTGCCGCACACCGCGCCCACGGCCACAGTACACAGCGCGATCCCGTAGGTGGTCCCGGCGCCCTTCAGCACCCGGCTGAAAATATCCCGGCCAAAGCTGTCCGTTCCCATCAGGTGAGCCAGAGACGGCCCCGTCAGCTTCGGCCCCGCTGCCATGGCGTTGGGGTCATAGGGCGTCCAGAAAAAGCCGAGAACGATCAGAGCCGTCAGGATGCCGGTCATCACCAGTCCCACGGTCAGATAAGGATTTCTCTTTTTCATTTGCCGATCCCTCCCATCCGGGGGTCGATGCAGCGATTGACCAGATCCGCGAGAGTGCCGGAAAGCACCACCCAGAAGGCAAGGATCACCACGATGGCCTCCACCACCGGGTAATCCTGACTGGAAATGGAGGCCACCAGCATCCGCCCCAGTCCGGGAACAGAGAACACCTGCTCCACCACGATACTGCCCGCTACGATCTCCGCCATGGTCTGCCCCAGGAATGTGACGGTTGGCACCAGAGAGTTTTTCAGCACATGGCCCCACAATACCTGCCGCCGGTCATTGCCACGGGCAATGGCCGTGCGGACATAGGGCTTGTTCATCTCGCTGATGACCGTGCTGCGCAGCATCCGCACCGTCATCGCCACCCGGGGGATGGCGATGGACACGGCGGCAAAGAATAAGTACACCAGAGACTTGCCGAGGTTCCGGTCCAATCCCGGAAAGTCACCGGGGACAAACACCCGAAGGAAAATGCCGAAGCACCAGGAAATGAGGATGCCGGTAAAGAATGGCGGCACCGCCATGCAGAACTGATTCAAAAACGTGTGCAGCCCCTCCAGCTTTCCGTTGGCAGACAGCAATCCCAAGGGCAGTGATACCACGACGATCAGCACAAAGCTCACCAGGCTCAAGCACAGCGTCACCAGCATTTTCGGGCCTAACAGCGCCTGCACCGGCTGGCGGTACTGGAAGGAAACGCCCAGATTTCCGGTGAAGAAACCGGCCAGCCATTCCCCGTACCGCACCAGCATGGGGCGGTTCAATCCCATTTCCGTCCGGAGGGCCTCCACCTTTTCCGGCGTGGCCTGCGTCCCCAGCAGGGTGGCGGCTGGGTCTCCGGAGATCATATCAAAAGCCGCGAACGTCAGAAGGGAGACGACGAGCATGGTGACAAGCAGCGTCAGAATTTTCCGCGCCGTGTATCGCATGACTGTCATCTCCCTTCCGGGTCAGCGGCGTCAAAACGTCCGCTGTTCATCACTTATTTCGTATAGTGGATAGTGGAAAGATCCAGAACATAGATGGGGTAGAAGGAGGGGCCCTCAAGACCATCCCGCACTGCCACGAAGTCTGCCATGTCCTGAATATAGACGTTGGCAGCGTTTTCCGCCAGGTTCTTTTCCATTGCTCTGTAAAGGGCGGTCTGCTCCCCATCGTCATAGCAGGCCTGAGCCTGGGCGAACAGAGCGTCATAGTCCGCGTTGTTGTAGTTGATAAAGTCGCGGCTGGCGGTAGAGACGAACCGCTCCAGCATGGCCCGTGCGGTCATGTTGGAAGCGTCCACGCCCACCACAGTGGACTGGAACTGCCGGTTGGAATAGGTGTCCTGCACCCAGCTCTCCCAAGTGACGGGCTGAATGGCGGCATTGATGCCCACAGCCTTCAGCTGCTCCACGATGACCTGTGCGGTATCCATGTGAGACTGGTAGTTGCTGGGGACGGTGATGGTCATATCGAAGCCGTTGGGATAACCGGCCTCCGTCAGCAGCTCCTTGGCCTTTTCGGTGTTATAAGTATAGTAGTTGGTCAGCTCGTCATCAAAATACTTGCTGAAAGCGGGGTACATGCTGGAGCCCAGCAGGGTGCCGTAACCGTCAAAGGCCAGATCCAGGATCTGCTGACGGTCAATGGCGTAGCATAGAGCTTGCCGCACCCGCACATCGTCAAAGGGCTTCTCGGCGTTGTTGAGGTACAGGGCCTGCACCAGATTCATGGTGCCCTCCTCCACATGGAAGCCGTCGCCAAGCTGCTGGATCTGGGTGGTGGTCAGATGGGCAAACACATCCACAGCGCCGCTCTGGAGGCTGAGAAGGATGCTGTCGGCATTCTCAATGATCTTATAGGTGACCTTGGTCAGGTCGGGCTTCTCGCCCCAGTAATCATCAAACCGCTCCAGCACCACGGACTCCTGAGCCGTCCGGGAAACGAACTTGAAGGGGCCGGTGCCCACGGGGGCGGTATCCTGCTCCGTGTAGTCCTTGGGCAGCACAGCGGTGGTCAGGTAAGAAGCAAACTCATTGTTGGGCTCCTGCAGCTGGAAGCAGACGGTATCATCCCCCTCCTGATACATCTCCACGTTGGCAAAAGCCGCCACCTGGATGATGTCTGCCGGGGCATTGGCATCGCCGCAGCGCTGGTAGGACCAAATCACGTCCTCCGGCGTCACCTCCTGGCCGTTGTGGAACTTCACACCGGTGCGGAGCTTAAAGGTATATAGCAGATGGTCCTCGGAAACGGTATAGCTCTCTGCCACAGCGGGATTCAGGTTGCCGCTGGCGTCGGGCTTCAAAAGTCCTTCAAATACGTTGAACATGACCTCACGAGTTCCTGCCTTCACGGTTTTGTGAGGGTCAAGACTGCTGTCCAGGTCCTGGGCGATGCCCACGTTCAGTTCGCCGGCCGCAGCGCGGGCCGCGGGGCCTTCCGTCTGGGTGTTCGCGGTGCTCTGGTCCGTAGTTCCGGTCATCCCGTTCTGGCTGCCGCCTCCGCATCCGCTGAGTACGGCGCTCAGGAGGCAGACCGCCGCCAAAAGCGTCAGGATTCTCTTCTTCATATGCAATTCTCCTTTTTATATCACTGCTCCGGGGAGTCAGTGTATTCGCGGAGCGGTTTTCTCCGTTCCGCAAATTCCCAGTCCCTTACGGGTACTGAAAATCCATGAGGGAATATGCGGTGGCCGATCCGCAAAAACAGCCCTGGGACACATCGTTTGTTATTTTTCTAACGATATGCCCGCAAGGCTGTATTGTACAGGATACTGCGGCTGATTGCAAGCCTTTTTTACAAGTTTTCCGACGTTTTCTCCGGTTTTTCAGGCTCGGTTTCCTGCTCTGGCAGCGGAGCGGTGTAATGCTCCGTTTCCACGGGGAGATCCTTTTCCGCCAGACGCCGGTCCACCAGAAACGCCACCAGACTGTACAGGCAGGCGCATACCGGCACGCCGAAAAACATACCCGCCACACCGAAAAAGCTGCCGCCCACCAGAATGGCAATGATGACCCACAGGCTGGAAAGGCCCGTGCTCTCTCCCAGGATCTTGGGGCCGATCACGTTGCCGTCCAGCTGCTGAAGGGCCAACACGAACAGCAGGAAATACAAAGACTGAATGGGATCGACCAACAAAATCAGGAAAAAGCTGGGGATCGCTCCCAGGAAGGGGCCGAAGAAAGGAATGACATTGGTGACGCCCACAAAAACGGACACCAGCGGCGTATACGGCATATCCAGCAGTGAGCAGCCGATGAAGCACAGCACGCCAATGATGAGGGAATCCAGCAGCTTGCCCCGGACAAAGCCGGAGAAGATGCGGTCGACCTTGGCGCTGCCCCGAAAGACCCAATAGACCGCCTCCTCGGAAAACAGGCTGTAAGTCAGCTTCCGGGCATGGGCGGCGCAGCGCTCCTTGGTAGCCATGAAGTAAACGGAGACGATCATGCCCACCAGCAGGTTTTTCAAAAACACCAGCGTACTGAGCACACCGCCGGAGACGGCAATCATCAGCATCTGCGTCCGGGTAAAGACCTGATTTTTCAGCCACTCCGTTGCGGACTCGTAGAACTTATCCATCTGGCCGGCTACCCAAACCTCCAGAGTAGGGTTGCTTTCCAGCAGATGCTCCACCCAGCCGCTGATGGTATTATAGTAGCCTTCCACGCTGGAAACCAACTGCACCACGCTCCGGTACAGCTGCGGGATCAGCACATGGCCCAGCAGATAGCAGAGCAGGCCGATGATGGCCCAGGTCACCACCAGACTGACGGCCCGGGCGCTCCGGGAGGTCATGCGCCCCTCTGCGTGGGCCTTTTTCATCTGTTTCGGAAAAAACAGGTTTTCAATAAAGTCGATGACCGGCGCCAGCAGGTACGCCAGTACCGCGCCGATCAGAACCGGCTGCAGTGCTTTCAGCAGTTGACCGCCGAAGGATGGCAGTACCCGGCGGCCAAAGAGGGTATCGTAAAAAAGCAGGATCGCGCCCACGGTCAAAAAGAGGGCAAGTCCCCACCGCACCGCGCTGTCTTTTTTCTTCATCCAACCGCCTCCTGCCGACAGGGTCCGCCCACCTGCGGCAGACTTCTCCCGAAACCTTTATACAAACTTTATTCTACACGTCGCCCGGGGGAATTGCAATCCTCAATTCCCCATGCTATACTACTTTAACCGTCTGTTAACATTTATAATCATTTTCGGAGGCATGGACATGGAACCCCAAAAGAAGCTCCTGATGATCGTCAATCCCCGGGCGGGACGCAGCAAGCCCCGGGGGCCGTTATATGACGCGGCTGCCGCCCTGTGCGATGCCGGATATCTGCTCCGTATCCGCCGCACCACCGCCGCCGGGGACGCAGCCCGCATTGCCGCCCAAGAGGGCGGAGATTATGACACTGTGGTGGCCGTGGGCGGCGACGGCACCCTCAACGAGGTCATCTCCGGCACCCAAACGCTGAAAACTCCCCCGACGGTGGGTTATCTGCCTCAGGGGAGCACCAATGATTTTGCCGCCAGCCTGGAGATCCCCTCAGATCCCGTTCAGGCGGCGGAGGCCATCGTCCGTGGTCAACGCCGTCAACTTGACATCGGCCGCTTCGGTGAGCGTATTTTCGTATATGTAGCCTCCTTCGGTGCCTTCACCCGGACATCCTACACCGCCTCTCAGGATGTGAAAAATGCTCTGGGCCACTTCGGCTATCTGCTGGAAAGCCTCCGGGATCTGGATACGCTGCGCCCCTATAAGGTCCGCATCACCGCTGATGGGGAGACGCTGGACGGTGAATACCTGTTCGGTGCCGTTGCCAACTCCACCTCCATCGCCGGTATGATGAAGCTGGAGCGGGAGGAAGTCATTCTGGATGACGGCCTCTTTGAGCTGCTGCTGGTGCCCCACCCCCAAAATGCAGCGGAGCTGCAAAATCTGATCTGGGCCTTGCTGAATCAGCAGTATAACAGCGGCGGTCTTATTTTCCGCCATGTGTCGGCCCTTCATGTGGAAACGGACGAGGACCTGCCCTGGTCCCTGGACGGAGAGTACGAACCCAGCCAGCCGACGGTGGACATCACCAACTGCCAGCGGGCTTTGACGATGCTGCTATGAGAGAAGAATTGACAAATCTGTGCCGGTTTTACGGCGATCATGTTCCCACGCTGCTGGAAGCCCGGCACGAATATGCTGTTTTGTGTCCTCTGGTAGAGCGTCCGGATGGACTGCACCTGCTGTTTGAGGTCCGGTCTGCCGGGGTCAGTCAAAGCGGCGAGACCTGCTTTCCCGGCGGGCAGATGGAACCGGGAGAGACCCCGGCAGACTGCGCCCTCCGGGAGACGGAGGAGGAATTGTCTATCCCCCGCGCCGAGATCCGGCTTCTGGGCCAAGGGGACTTTATCTGCAATCAGCGGGGCTTTCTTCTGCGGCCGCTGCCGGGGCTGGTCTCCCCTGCCGGTCTCGCCACCCTGCGTCCCGCCCCCGCTGAGGTGACGGAGGTGTTCACTGTGCCGGTGGAATTTTTCAGGACCACCCTGCCCCAGCCATGCGCCTATGACCTGATCCCCCATGTCCCGGAGTCTTTCCCCTATGAAGCGGTTGGGATCCCCCGGGATTACCCTTGGAACTGCGGCAAGGTAGAGGTTCCGGTGTGGCTCTACGGGGGCCACGCCATCTGGGGCATGACCGCCCGGATCGTGCGTGATTTGGTTTCCCATTTGTAAAAAAAGCGTCTGAAAGTTCTCACTTTCGGACGCTTTTTCCCTGTCCATGTGTATATCATGCGCTAAATCCCTATATTTTCCACAAAAAAGAGCGCCATCTTTTCAGAAAAACAGAGATTTTTTACTTTTTTCGTATATTCCCTGACATTTTTGCCAAAATAATGTTAGAATGGTTATGAATCTGAAATCTTTGCAATTTTTGGAAAGGAGGCACTTCCCATGTTTCAGGCAGGAGATCTGCTGGTCTATGGCACCACCGGCGTCTGTCGGGTGCTTTCCATTGACCGGCGGCAGGAACGGGTGGGCAGCACCCGTCAGGAGCGGCTTTACTATCAGCTTAAACCCATCTATCAGGGCGGTTTGATCTATACCCCGGTAGACAATGACAAGGTGTCCATGCGGCCCATTATCTCCCGGCAGGAGGCGGAAGATCTTATCAGTGAAATTCCCACTCTGCATCCCGCTGCCTGTCGGGCTTCCACCACTCAGGCGCTGACTCAGCAGTATCAGGCCAGTCTCCGGCAGCATAACTGCCGCAGTCTGGTGGAGCTCGCCATGTCCATTCACGCCAAGCGCCGTCAGGCAGAATCCCAGAACCGCCGCCTCGGCATGGTGGACGAGCGCTATCTCAAGCAGGCGGAGCAGCTTCTGTTCGGCGAGCTGGCCGCCGCGCTGGAAATTCCCTACGAGGCGGTCCAGCCCTATATCGCAGACCGGATCGCCGCCGTCCATTCCTGATCTGCGAAACAACACGAAAAACCATACGGAACAAAAGAGGGGCCTCGCTTTCAGCGAGACCCCTCAGCGTGTCGAAAAAGTCTTTTCTCCCCGCTGAGCAAGTTTTCAGAACTTCATAAAAGTTCTGAAAACATAGGATTTTAATGGCGCGGGACACCCTTTTTGGGTTTCCCGCGCACACCCTTCCTTACCGTCGCGGAAAATTTATCACTTTATCGACAGCCTCAGGGGCCTCGCTTTCAGCGAGGCCCCTTGCTTATGCCATATTCCGGTATTTTTTCAGCTGCTTTTCAAATTCCTCCGGCAGACCGCAGGTCAGCTCCACCAATTCTCCCGTGCGGGGATGGATAAATTTCAGCCCTACAGCGTGAAGGCACTGTCCCTGCAAACCGGGGACCGGTTTTTTGTTGCCGTATACGGTATCTCCCAAAATCGGATGGCCGATGTAGGCCATGTGCACCCGGATCTGGTGGGTGCGGCCCGTTTCCAGACGGCACTCTACATAATTCACACCGGGATAGCGCTCCAGCACCGTCCAATGGGTCACGGCGTTCCGTCCGCCGGCCACCACAGCCATTTTCTTCCGGTCTGCGGGACAGCGGCCGATGGGAGCGTTCACCGTCCCGGTATCCTCCCGAAGATTGCCGGTGACGATGCAGCGGTAGGTCCGGGCCAGCGTGTGATCCTGAAGTTGCTCCGCCAGTTTCACATGGGCAAAGTCATTTTTTGCGGCGATGATGAGGCCGGAGGTATCCCGGTCAATGCGGTGGACGATGCCGGGCCGCAGTTCTCCGTTGATCCCGGAAAGACTGTCCCCGCAGTGATACAGCAGGGCGTTCACCAGTGTCCCGTCCGGGTGTCCCGGTGCGGGGTGGACTACCAGGCCCTTCGGTTTGTTCACCACGATGACGTCCTCGTCCTCGTACACCACGTCCAGCGGGATATTTTGCGGCACGATGTCCACTGCCTCCGGCTCCGGCAGTTTCACAGACACCGTTTCCCCGCCGGTCAGCCGGGTGTTTTTAGCAAGGGGTTTTCCCGCCGCCGTCACCCGGCCCTCCTCCATCAGCTTTTGAACGGCGGAGCGGGTCAGCTCCGTTTGCTCTGCCAGCCATGCGTCCAGCCGTTTTCCGGCGTCCTCACTGGCCGTTTGCAGGATCAGAGGCTCCATCCGTTTTCCTCCTGTCATGCTTTTCATAGAGTAACACATAGTAGATCGCGCCCAGAATAGCCCCGGACACGATGCACACATCCGCCACGTTGAACGTGGGATAGCTGGGCCAGAACTGGAAGTGGAGCATATCCACCACATAGCCCAGCCGCAGTCGGTCGATGATATTGCCAATGCCGCCGGAGAGGATCAGGCAGCAGGCGCAGATCCCCAGCGGGTGCCGGACGATCTTCCGGGCCAGCACCCACAGTACCACCGCCAAAATGACGCCGGTGACACCCAGCAGCAGCCACTTCTGCCCGGCAAAGCTGGACCACGCCGCGCCGTAGTTGTGGACCCGCATCAGTTCCAGAAATCCCGGAAACAAAGAAGTGGTCTCCCCCATCTGCAAATGGCCCACGACCCAGGCCTTAACCCACTGATCGGCGCCCAGCAGCGCCGCCCCCAGCAGGCCGAAAATCACATAGTACATAAACGCTCCTTTTTGCAAAGGCTTTTCCAAGCCCGTCTCGGTTTCAGAAATTGCTACCAGTATACACGAAGTCCACCTAAAATGCAACGCCGGGGGAGCTATGCTCCTCCGGCGTGTGAAACTATCGATAAAGTGGTAGATCCTCCGTGACGGTAAGGTAGGGCAGCCGTTAGCGGCTCTGCCGCTTTACGGATGCTGCATACCCCTTGCGGGTAAAGGGTGTGTGCGGGACACCCAAGAAGGGTGTCCCGCACCATTGAAATCAAATATTTTCAGAACTTTAATAAAGTTCTGAAAATAAGAGCAGCGTGGCGAAAATATTTTCGCCACGCTGAACGCCAGGGGAGCATAGCTCCCCCGGCGTGTACTTTAGTCTTGATCCTCGGCGTCCGCAGTCTGAACGTTCTCCGGCTGTTCATGGGTTTTCTCCCCGAACACCGTCAGGAAGGCGTCCCGCTCCATGGTCTCGTGCTCCAGCAGGTACTGGGCCACCTGCTCCAGCTTATCCCGCTGCGCTTCCAGAATATCCTGGCAGCGGCGGTAGGCGCCGTCCACCAGATCCTTGACCTCCTGATCGATCTGGGCGGCCACAGCCTCGGAATAGCCCCGGCTGTGTCCCATGGTACGGCCGATGAACACCTCGTCATTGCCGCTGTCAAAGGACACCGTGCCCAGCCGCTCGCTCATGCCATATACCGTCACCATCTTCCGGGCAATGGCGGTGGCACGCTGGATGTCATTGCTGGCGCCGGTGGAAATATCGTTGAGACACAGCTTTTCAGCCACACGGCCGCCCAGCAGACCCACGATCTGATCCTCCATGTAGTGCTTGGAAAGGTAAGAGCGGTCCTCCTCCGGCAGGGAAATGGTCATACCGCCGGCCATACCTCTGGGGACAATAGTGATCTGGCTCACCGGGTCCTGTCCCGGCAGCATGTGCATGACCACCGCATGGCCCGCCTCGTGATAGGCTGTCAGTTCCCGCTCGTGCTGGGGGATCACCCGGCTCTTTTTCTCCGGACCGGCGATGACCTTGATCTCCGCATCCTTCAGATCCTGCATGGTGATGAAATGCTGATCCTTCCGGGCTGCCAGCAGTGCGCCCTCGTTGATGAGGTTCTCCAGATCCGCGCCGGTGAAGCCCGCAGTGCCTTGAGCCAGCTTACGGAGGCTCACATCCTCCGCAAGGGGTTTCCCCTTGGCGTGGACCTTCAGGATCTCCTCCCGGCCCTTGATGTCCGGCAGACCCACATACACCTGCCGGTCAAACCGGCCGGGCCGCAGCAATGCGGGGTCCAGCACGTCCGCCCGGTTGGTGGCGGCCAGGACCACCACGCCCTCGTTGGCGGCAAAGCCGTCCATCTCTACCAAAAGCTGGTTCAAGGTCTGCTCACGTTCGTCATGACCGCCGCCCAGACCGGTGCCGCGCTGACGGCCCACGGCGTCGATTTCGTCAATGAACACAATGGCGGGGGACTGCTTTTTCGCCTGCTCAAACAGGTCCCGGACACGGCTGGCACCTACGCCCACATACAGTTCCACAAAGTCGGAACCGGAAATAGACAGGAAGCCCACGCCGGCCTCGCCGGCCACCGCCTTGGCAAGCAGCGTCTTGCCGGTGCCCGGAGGGCCCACCAGCAGCACACCCTTGGGAATCCGGGCGCCCAGATCGATATACTTCTTTGGATTTTTTAGGAACTCCACGATCTCCCGGAGTTCCTCCTTTTCCTCGTCGGCTCCCGCCACGTCGGCAAAGGTGACCTGTTTATCCTTTTCGCTGAGACCACGGATCTGTGCGGAGCCAAACTTTGCCATCCGGTCCGGCCCCATGCCTCCCTGTGCCCGGACGCTCATGAGGTACCACATACCGCCGAACATCAGCGCCATCATCAGATAGGGGAGCATGATCCCCAGCCAGTCAGTCCCCTCCGGAGGGGGATAGCTGTAAGATTTGATGATTCCTGCTGCTTTCTGCTCCTTTACCAGATCGTTGAGATCGCTGTAAAAGAGGGTATAGTCATGGATCCGGCAGCGGACCGGCTGGTCGCTGCCCTTGACCTGCAGCATTAGCGTGCTGGAATCCGTAAAGCGGAAGGCTTCCACCTTCTGCTGCTCAAAAAGCTGCACCATCTCATCATAGGTCATCTCATCCCGCTGATTGAGCTGGGTCAGCCAGCTGACACATAAAATCACGATCAGCATCAGCGGCAGAATGCTGATGCCGGGTCTTCTTTTTACCATACGGGGGATCCCCCCTTTCTGTATTATCGCCGCATACAGGCGGCTGCGGCGGTTCCCGCACCTGCCGGGAAGCGCCGGTCATGCTCAGGTGTTTTCGTAAACGGCGGGCTTCAGCACACCGATGTAAGGCAGATTCCGGTAAAGCTGGGCATAATCCAGGCCGTAGCCCACCACGAATTCGTCCGGCACCACAAAGCCGGACAGATCCGCTTCCACCGCCTTTTCCCGGCGGGAGGGCTTATCCAGCAGCGTCACGATAGAGATGCTCTTGGCACCCTTTGCCATCAGATAGCTTTTCAGGAAGGCCAGAGTATTGCCGGAGTCCAGAATATCCTCCACAATGACAATCTCCCGGCCCGTGATGTCCTGCTGGAGATCATGGGTGATCTGCACCCGGCCGCTGGACACGGTGCCGTTCTGGTAAGAGCTGACGGCGATGAACTCCACGTCGCACATCAGCTGGGAAGCCCGCATCAGGTCCGCCATGAAAATGAAGGAGCCCTTCAGCACCCCCAGAAACAGGGGCCGATGCCCCTCATACCGCTTGTACAGCGCTTCACCCAGCTCCGCGATCCGGGTCTTCAACTCTTCTTCCGTTACCAGAACCTTGAGAATGTCTTTCTCCATCTCACTATTCATTGTTGTTCTCCTCTGTCACTTTTAAAAATATCACCCGCACCGCCCGCTCATATCGGTCCGGCGCGAAATTTTCCTGGATAGGCAGCCCCGGCACCGCCGCCGCGATGCCGTTCACCCGCAGGACCGGAAGCCGGTCCCGCTCCTGTGGGGAAATTCCCCGTTCTCCGCACAGGCGCTTGACAGTGCGGCCGTTCAGTCGGTCCTTGGAGTCCCAGGCCGTCACAGTCAGGTCGGCGTCCTCCGGGGCGGAAATGAGAACACCCTCACCGGCCGACTCTGCCAGGCTAACCTGCCACTGACCGAATGTGACGATCTCTCCCACGGTAACGGCCTGCACCGCCGGCGCAGACGCCGCCTTGAAAAAGCGCAGCGCCGCCGGCTCCCGGAGGACCGTGACGCCGTAGGGCATGGAAAGCTGGCCCCGGTCCAACGTCAAAACCGCCCGGATATGAGCGGCGGTCAAGTCCTTTTCATGGCCTGCCACCGCCGCCAGCACCGCCAGCACCAGCCGTCCCCGCAGGGCCTCCGGCGCGTCTTGCAGCACGGCGAGGGGGATCATTCCGGAAACGTTTGGGATCACGGCGCATTGGGCCAGCAGTTTTCGACACGCAGCGTCCAGAGCCGCTTCATCCGCCGTCAGCAGCGATGCCGTGCGGCTCATGTTCTCCACAACTCTGGGATTCAGCTTCTTCAAAACCGGGAGCACCTGATGGCGCAGCATGTTCCGGGCCGCATCGTCCGTCCCATTGGTGGAATCCTCCACAAAGGGAATGCGGTGTTCTGCGGCGTAGGCCGCCAGCTCCGCCCGGGTCACACTCAGCAGCGGACGCAGGATACAGTCCCGCTTTTCTGGGATCCCGGTCAACCCTTTCAGGCCCGTGCCCCGCAGCAGATTTAAAAGCATAGTCTCTGCGCTGTCATCGGCGTGGTGAGCGGTCAGAATGCAGCCAAAGCCCTCCCGCCGCCGGGTCTCCTCCAAAAATTTATAGCGCAGCTGCCGGGCGGCTTCCTCAACGGTGCGCCCGGTTTTCTCCGCAAAGGCCCGGACATCGCCCCGGCCCGCGAAAAAAGGAATTTCACGGGCGGCGCACCAGTCCCGGACGAAGGCCTCGTCCCGGTCCGCCTCCGCCCCCCGGAGCTGGTGATTGAAATGGGCGGCGGCTACCCGCCGTCCCTGCTTCTGTCCCTGCCGGACCGTCATTTCCAGCAGGCACATGGAGTCCAGTCCGCCGGACACGGCGCACAGTGCGCCGCCCTCCGGCAGATCCACCGCCGTCAGAGGATCAGTCATCCTCATCATAGCGGTTTTCCAGCGTGGCAAAGGTGGTGTACTCCGGCATCCACCGCAGCTCCACCTTGCCAGTCTCGCCGTGACGGTTTTTCGCTACGATACACTCGGCAATATTCCGCTTTTCGGAATCCTCGTTATAGTAATCGTCGCGGTACAGGAACATTACGATGTCGGCATCCTGCTCGATGGCGCCGGATTCACGGAGGTCCGACAGCATGGGCCGTTTATCGTCCCGCTTCTCGTTGGCACGGGACAACTGGCTCAGACAGATCACCGGCACATTCAGTTCCTTGGCCATGACCTTCAGCATACGGGACATTTCGCTGACCACCTGCTGACGGTTCTCGCCGCTGCGTCCACCGGATGCGGAGGTCATCAACTGCAGATAGTCGATGACTACCAGACCCAGACTGTCAATCCGGCGGCATTTGGCGTTCATATCCGCCACACTCAGCATGGGGTTATCGTCAATACGGATATCCACTCTATTCAATACGCCGGCAGCGGCGGCGATCTTCTCCCAGTCCGTCTCCCGCAGAGAGCCGGTAACAAGCCGGGTGTTCTCCACACAGGCTTCGGAGCTGAGAAGCCGGGTCGCCAGCTGCTCCCGGGACATTTCCAGCGAAAACATGGCCACGGTCTTTTTCTCAGACTTCGCCACATTCAGTGCTACGTTCAGTGCAAAGGAGGTTTTGCCCATACCGGGACGGGCCGCCAGCAGGATCAGGTCCGATTTATTCAGGCCGCTGATCTTCCGGTCCACAGCGGACAAGCCGGTGGACAGGCCCGGAAGTCGGCTTTCGCTCTCGCTCATCTCGTTGAGCCGGTCCAGCACATCCGGCAGCACCATCCGCAGAGGCACCATATCCTGCGCGCTCTGGCCGCGGCGGACGGCGTAGATCTTCTGCTCGGCAGCTTCCAGAATGGCAGCGGCTTCTCCGATGCCCTCCTGCACCAGCACCGTGATCTCCCCCGCCGCCTGAGCAACGCCCCGCAGCAACGCCTTATCCCGAACGATGGCCACATACTCCATCACGTTGGCGCTGGTGGGGGTGATCTCCATGAGCTGCGCCAGATAGGAGCGGGTGGTATTTTCGTCATAAGTCCCGGCCTTTTGCATCTCCTCGCAGACGGTAATGCCGTCAATAGGCCGGGCGTAGGTGAACATGGTGTAGATGGTCTCAAAAATCTCCCGGTTCTGCCGCAGGTAGAAGTCTGAGGGCACCAGCTTATCCATCACGTCCTTGACGCAGCCTTCGTCGATGAGCATGGAACCTAAAACGGCCTGCTCGCCTTCCAACGAATGGGGCATCTGCCGCAGCAGAAGATCTTCGTTAGCCATGGAACTCTCCTTCCCGCTTCTCCGGAAGCGCAAGTTAGACATTTAGACATGCAATCATTTTTGTCAGGGCGTCCCCCAGGGGAGCCTCTCTTGCCCCTGCGGGGCAATTCACCTTCTGTACCTGGCAAAAACACATTGACTCAGCTGCCTTGGGCAGCGTTCACCAGTGAGCGGATCTCACTGGTGCAGGGTTTACTCAAGGGGAAACCGCCGCAGCGCCGCCAGTGGCGGAATAAGCAAGGCTGTTTCGAGGATGCGGCACGATTTGCAGTCTTATCATAGAGACTGCAAATCGTATTGCCGCGACGGTGTATCCTGATCCCCCTTGAATTAGTCTTACTTCTCCTCGCAGACGGTGACGTACACGGTACCGCTGACCTCAAAGCCCAGCTTGGCCTTCACCTGATAGCTGCCGTAGGCCTTGATCGGCTCATCCAGTACGATCTTCTGCTTGGGAATATCCACGCCGTACTGGGCCTTCAGGCCCTCGGAGATCTCCTTGTTGGTCACGGCGCCGAACAGCTTGCCGCCGTTGCCGGCCTTGGCGCTAAGCTTCACGGGGCAGTTCTGGAGCTTCCCGGCGATCTCCTGCGCCTCAGCCTTCAGCCGGGCTTCCTCGGCCTTGCGGGCCTTCTCCTTCAGGTTCATGGTGTTGATGGCGTCCGCCGTGGCAGGCACCGCCAGCTTTCTGGGCAGAAGGAAGTTCCGGCCGTAGCCCTCGGAAACCTCGATCATCTCGCCCTTCTTGCCCTGACCCTTCACGTCCTGCTGTAAAATCACTTTCATGTTATATATCCTCACTTTCCGAATGTTCTGAATGAATTTGCTTTTTCAATTCCTGAAGCTCCGCTTCCAGCGCTTCGACCTTTTGTGCCGTGCTGCTCCACGCGCAGACAGCAATCGCCAGAATCAGTGCGATCACAGCGCCTGCCCGATAGATGCCGGTACCTCTGAGATCAAACAGCATCCACCCACCAAAGAAGATAAATACCTCCAACAGGATCAGGCAGACCACATACGCCTTCAAAAACGCCTTCATAGGCCACCTCACTTTTCAAAGTATGCGTCCAGAACCCCAATCAACTGCTGACGGACACTCTCCGGGTCCGTGTCCTCGATCCGTGCGCCTGCGGTGGTAGAGTTGCCGCCGCCGCCCAAGGCCTCCAGGATCACCTGCACGTTGATCTCGCCCAGAGACCGGGCTGACATCAGCACCGCTCCCTCGGCGGCGTAGACCACGAAGGAAGCCTGAACGCCCTTCAGGGTCAGCAGATCGTCCGCCGCCTGAGCTGCCGCAACGCGGTCCACGCCCGGCTCCTCCACCACGGAGACCGCGATGTTGCTCCGGTACATCTCCGCGCGGCGGATGATGTCGTATTTCGTGACCATATCCTTCAAATCGCCTTGGAACAGCCGCTGGACCTCCGCCGTATCCGCACCGGAACGCCGCAGGAAGGCCGCCGCCTCAAAGGTGCGGCCGCCGGTCCGCTGGGTGAAATGCTTGGTATCCAGCACGATACCCGCCAGCAGCGCCCCCGCTTCCTCCCGCAGAAGGTCGGTAGGCTCCACCAGATATTGCAGCAGCTCCGTCACCAGTTCGCTGGCGGACGAGGCGTAAGGCTCGTGGAAGTTGAAGGCAGCATTTTCGATATAAGTCGCTGCCCGGCGGTGATGATCAATGACCGCCACCCGGTTGCAGGATTCCAAAAGCTGGGGATTTTCCACCATGTCCGGACGGTTGGTATCCACCACTACCAGAAGCGTGTCGGCCCGCATCTGCAAAAATGCCTCAGCGGGGGTAAGGAACACACCGCTGTACTCCGGCAGTGCGTCCAGCCGGGCGATCAGGGTCTCGGCCGCGGTGTGCTCCCGGTCAATGACGATCCGGGCCTGCTTTCCCCGCTTCCGGGCGGCGCAGCAAATACCCGCGGCAGCGCCCACAGCGTCCATATCTGCAAAGGAGTGGCCCATGATGTAGACCTCTCCCGCGTCTGCGATCAGCTCCCGGAAGGCATTGGCCATCACGCGGGATTTCACTTTGGTCCGCTTCTCCGTGGCCTTGGTACGGCCGCCGTAGAAGGCGAAGTCCACCTGATTCCGCACCACCGCCTGATCGCCGCCCCGGCTCAGTGCCATTTCCAGCGAGAGCTTGGCGTTTTTGTACAGCTCCGGGATACTGGGAGAATCCTTGCCGATGCCGATGGACAAGGTTGGGTGGATATTCTCCGCCACGCGGATCGCCCGAACAGTGTCCAGAATGGAGAACTTTTCGTCTACAAAATGCTGGAAATACTGTTCTTCAAACAGGAACAGGTAATGGTTCCGGTCCGTTTTCAGCAGGATGCCCTGGCCTGCGTTGGCCCAGGTCTGCAATTTTTCGTCGATCTGCGCCAGGACCGCGCTGCGCTGGGTATCCTCGCAGGCCTTCATCAGGTCCTCGTAGTTGTCCAGCATCAGGATCGCCGCCACCGGGCGGCTGGCCTCGTAGACCTCTCTTAGATGATCGGCCTCCGTAGTCTCCACCCAGTAGGTAGTGGCCACCAGGCTCTGCACGCCGGTGCGGTTCCGGGAGCGCACCAGACTGCCGTAGACCCGGAAACGGTGGTTGTTCAGCTCCACCCGCTCCGGGCTTTCCTGCTTTCCGCTCAGCAGCCACTGGACCTGAAAATCCGGTACAGCCTCGGAAAGCCGCATCTCAAAGAGATGCTCCCGGACGCCGGCCAGCTGCAAAAAGCTCTCGTTGCTCCAGATGATCTCCCCGGTATCCGGCCGGAACACCAGCGTGGGCAGAGGGGAGTTGATGAGGGTGGACTTACTGGCGGTGTCCACGCTGCCGGTGACAGAGTCGATGTACTGCAAAACGCCCTGCCGCCGCTTCTGATTGCTCTGCCGGAAATAGAAGTACAGCAGAACGGTCAGAGTTCCCTCAGCCAAGGCCAGCTGCCAGTTGACAGGGATGGCCGCCACGGCGAACAGCAACATAACGGCGAAATAAAATTTTAAATTCGGCTCCAACAGGCGGGAGAGTTTCTTATTGCTCATTCCTTACCTCATTCTCCGATGGGGCAGGCTGGCCTGTCCCTCAGAAATCATGAAATTCATCCGATAGGTTTTTTTATTATATCAGTTTACCGGCAAATACACAATGGTATTTCTACTGAAATCTTGCGAAAACAGGCGACAGGCGGGGCGGATACGCCCGATGGCGGAAACGCCCCGCTGCCCCGTAGGGCAGCAGGACGTTTTTTTAAGTGGATTCCTTTTCATGGAGTCTGATCCAAAGGGTATGGGCCACATTTTGCGGCAGCACCGCCGCCAGTGCCGTCTCGTCCGCCTCCCGGATGGCCTTCACCGTGCCGAAATGCTTCCGCAGCTCCGCCTGCCGCTTGGGTCCCAGACCGGGAACGCCGTCCAGCGCGGAGCGCATGGCGCTCTTGGTATGGTGCTGGTGGTGATAGGTGATGGCGAAACGGTGGGTCTCCTCCTGGATCTGGCCGATGAGTGAAAACACCGCCTGATCGTTCACAATGCCGATCTCCCGGCCCTCCGGGGTGACCAGCGCCCGGGTCCGATGGCGGTCGTCCTTCACCATGCCGAAGATGGGCACCGTGCAGCCGAACTGCTCCGCCACCTCCCGGACGGCGTCGGCATGGGTCACGCCGCCGTCGATCAAAAACACATCCGGCAAGGGCAGGAACTTTTCGTCCCCGTCCGCCGCCCTTTGCAGCCGCCGACGCAGGACCTCCCGCATGGAGCCGTAGTCATCGGGATGGCCACCAGTCAGCTCCTTGATCTGAAACCGGCGATAGGCGGATTTCAAAGGCTTCGCCCCCTGATAGACCACCATGGACGCCACAATGTCGCTGGCGCCGGTGTTGGAAATATCGAAAGACTCCATCCGTCTGGGCGGCTGGGGCAGGTTCAGCATTTTTTGCAGGGCTTCCAGCGTATACGCCGTTTTTTCCTCGGCGGTGGTGGCCCGCCGGACCTCCTCCTGGGCGTTGCGGACTGCCATATCCGCCAGAGTGGATTTCTCTCCCCGCTGGGGCACATGGACCCAGACCTTATGCCCCGCCCGCTGGGTCAGGGCCTCGGACAGTTCCTCGCAGTCCCCCGTGTCCACGCAAAGCAAGATCTCATGGGGCAGAATGGCCCGCGGCAGATAATACTGGGCCGTGACCGCCGCCAGCAGCTCCGCCGCCGATTCCTCCATAGGCGCGGTCAGCAGTTCCGTCTCCCGGCCCACCAGATCGCCGTTTTCCATGTGAAGAACGGCATAGCCGCTCTTGCCCGCCCCCCGGAACACGCCCCACACGTCCGTATCGGCGCACAGTCCCGCGATGACGGTCTGCTTTTTGCTCAGGGCGCTGATGGCTTGGATACGGTCTCTCAGCTGGGCCGCCTGCTCAAACCGCAGGGCCTCCGCCTCCGCTTCCATCTCGGCGGTCATGTCCCGGAGGAGCTGCTTGGAGCGTCCCTCCAACAACTGGGCCGCCTGCTCCATCCGGCGGTCATATTCCGCCTCCGGCATCTCCGGGCGGCAGAACCCGTCGCACCGGCCCATGTGGAAATTCAGGCAGGGCCGCTCCGCGCCGATGTCCCGTGGAAACTGTCGGCGGCAGGTGGGCAGGCGCAAAGCCTGACATACCGCATCCACTGCCTGACGGGTCTCGTACCGCCCGCCAAAGGGACCGAAGTACTTCGCGCCGTCATTGGCGGGTCGATTCACCAGAGGGAATTTAGGATACCGCCCCCGGCTGAGGCGCACCAGCGGATAGCCCTTGTCATCTTTCAGCAGGATGTTGTACCGGGGCATATGCCGCTTGATGAGGGAGTTTTCCAGCACCAGCGCCTCAAATTCACTGGTAACGAAGATCGTGTCGAAATGATCTACCTGACTGACCATCTGCCGGGTCTTGACACTGTGGGCCGCGCTGTCCTGAAAATACTGGCTCACCCGGTTTTTCAGTTTTTTCGCCTTGCCCACATAGATGACCTTCCCGGTCTTGTCCATCATCAGATAGACGCCGGGCTGTAAGGGCAGATCGTTGGCCTTTTCCCGCAGCTCGTCCTTTGTCATGATTTCGCCTCCTATCCGGCCTAAGAACAAAAGAGCATCACTTTACAGTGATGCTCTTGTTTGGTGCGCGAGGCGGGACTTGAACCCGCACGTCCGTAACGGACACTAGAACCTGAATCTAGCGAGTCTGCCAATTCCACCACTCGCGCGTATCAATATGAAGTTAATCCCCGAAGGGTGCCCATCGGAAGAAACTCCGATGGGACTTTCTGGTGCGCGAGGCGGGACTTGAACCCGCACGTCCGTAACGGACACTAGAACCTGAATCTAGCGAGTCTGCCAATTCCACCACTCGCGCGCATAAGCAATCTTTCCGGAGAGAAAACTGGTGCGGCTGACGGGACTTGAACCCACACGTCGAATCGACACCAGCACCTCAAGCTGGCCTGTCTACCAGTTCCAGCACAGCCGCAAACAAATACCGCCTAAAAAAGACTGCTTGATTATTATAGCCATTCGTATCCATAATGTCAACCAGAATTTGCGGTTTTTCTAAAAAAATTTTCCGGGCGGCAAAACCGCCCGGAAAAACAGGGCCTCAAAGCTGGGACAAAACCTCGCCAATGGGGTCCGTAATGACCAGCCCAGCCGCCAGATCCCGGGCTACCGGGGATTTGTTGATGAGGGCCAGCCGGTCCCCACGGAAATAGTTGATAAGTCCCGCCGCAGGCCACACATTCAGGGAGGTGCCGCCCACGATCAGCAGATCCGCCTGCGCGATAGCGTTCACCGCGCCGTCGATGACCCGGTCATTCAGGGCCTCCTCATAGAGCACCACGTCCGGCTTGATGACGCCGCCGCAATCGCACCGGGGAACCCCTGTGGTGTGGAGGATGTGATCCAGATCGTAGAATTTTCCACATTTTTCGCAGTAATTCCTGTGTACGCTGCCGTGCAGCTCATAGACCTGTTTGCTGCCAGCGGCCTGATGAAGTCCATCGATGTTCTGGGTCACCACTGCCAGCAGCTTCCCCTCCCGCTCCCATTCTGCCAGCTTTTTGTGGGCGGCATTGGGCTTTGCGTCAGGGCAAAGCATTTTCGCCCGGTAAAAGCGGAAAAATTCTTCGGGATTGCTTTTATAAAACGTATGGCTTAAAATAGTCTCCGGAGGGTATTTCCACTCCTGATGGTACAATCCGCCGGTGCTGCGGAAATCCGGGATGCCGGACTCCGTGGACACCCCCGCCCCGCCGAAAAAGACGATTTTCCGGGCCGCGTCGGTCCATTCCTTTAATGTTCTGACCGCATCCGTCATAAAAATACCCCTCCAGTCTGTATAATAAGGAAGTTATCTATGAACATTCAGATCTTCGGCTCATCCAAATCCTTCGATACGAAGAAGGCGGAGCGCTGGTTCAAGGAGCGCCGTATCAAGTATCAGTATATCGACGTTCCCTCAAAGGGATTATCCCCCCGGGAGTACCAATCCGTCAAGCAGAAAGTTGGCTTTGAGGCGCTGGTGAATACAAAATGCCGGGCGTACGAGGAGCTTTACATGGCCTATATCACCCCGGACGCCCAAGAGGAAAAGCTGCTGGAATATCCGGAGCTGTTCAACACCCCCATCGTCCGCAACGGCAAGGAGGCCACTGTGGGCTACTGCCCGGACGTCTGGGCCAAATGGGAGTAAAATCTTCCCGGAGGGAGACACTGCTATGTGGGACAACACCCTGCCGAAAAACCGATTTCTCCGCTTCTGTGTACTGATGGCCCATCGCTGCGGGCGGCATAACGTGGCCATGCAGAGCGCGGCGCTGGCCTTTTACCTGCTGTTCATGATCTTTCCCTTCCTCATTTTCATCAGCGCCCTGCTGGGTCTGCTGGATCTGAACATCACCGGCATGATGACCGTCCTCTCGGATTTTCTGCCGGAGGAAGTGGTGGACCTGCTCCGGATGTACTTCACTTACGTCACCGACAATCCCAGCCCCCAACTCATGGTATTCGGTCTGGTCTTTTCCATCTACTTCCCCATGCGGGCCACCAACTCTCTGATGGCCGCCGTGCGGACAGCCTACCATTTAGGCCCGCCCAAGGGCTTTACCACCCAATGGATCAAGGTGCTGCTCTATACCGTGACCCTCATTGTCACCATCGCCCTGACCTTGTCTCTGATGACCTTCGGAGAGCGGGCGCTGTGGTACACCGTGGAGCATTTTCACCTGCCGGAATTTCTGGCGAAGCTGTGGGTAACGCTGCGGTTCCCCGTAGCCGGGGCCGTCAGCTTTCTGGCACTGTTCCTGCTCTATGCCCTGGCCCAGGATACCATCCAACCCCTGAAAAATATCTGTCCCGGCGTTCTGTTCTCTCTGGCAGCGTGGATGGCGTTCAGCTGGCTCTATTCCTACTATGCCAACCATTTCTCCCACTACTCTGTGCTCTATGGCTCCATCGGCGCCGTCATTGTGGTGCTGATCTGGCTGAACCTCTCGGCATTCACATTGATTCTGGGTGCGGAGATGAACGGTGTGCTCATCAGTATGCGGAAGGACCGTCTGGAGCAGGACACCAATGTACCCAAGGCATAAATCGTCTGTCAAATCTCAGCCGCGGCCTCGCTGCGGGAAAGGAAGCTGTTTTATGGATACAAAACTGCAGGAATATGCAAAATTACTGATCGAAGTAGGCCTGAATGTTCAAAAGGGCCAGACCCTCATCATTTCATCGCCGGTGGAGTGCGCCTCCTTCGCCCGGCTGTGTGCTGACGCGGCCTATGACGCAGGCTGCCGGGAGGTCATCATGAACTGGAGTGACGACTATCTTAGTCGGCAGAAGTTCCTCCGGGCGGACGCCTCCGTTTTCGATGACACGCCGGAGTGGCGCGAAAAGTTTTTCACCAGCTATGCGGAAATGGGAGCCGCCTATCTGGCCATTGCCGCCAGCGATCCGGAAACGCTGAAGGGCGTGGACCCCGACCGGCTGGTCCGGTCTCAGAAGTCCGGTTCCGTGCTCCGCAAGACCTTTGACCGGCTCCAGATGAGCAACGGCTTCCCCTGGTGCATCGCCTCGGTGCCTATTCCCTCCTGGGCCGCCACCGTATTCCCGGAACTGCCGGAGGATCAGGCCATGGAAAAGCTGTGGGATGCCATTCTCCGCTCCGTCCGCATTCAGGGAGACGGCACCGCCGTTTCCGCCTGGCGTCAGCATCTGGATACCCTGAGCCGCCGGAAGGACCTGCTGAACAAGTATCACTTCAAGTATCTCCACTACACCAACTCTCTGGGCACTGACCTCACCATCCAGTTGCCGGAGGACCATCTCTGGGCCTCCGGCAACTCCGTGATGAAAAACGGTGTGGAATTCGTGGCCAATATGCCCACGGAGGAAATCTTCACCGCCCCTTTGAAAACCGGCATTAACGGCGTGGTCTATTCCGCCATGCCTCTGGTGGACAGCGGCAACATCATCGACAAGTTCTACTTCATCATCCGGGACGGCAAGATTGTTGAGGCTCACGCCGAAAAGGGTGAGGAATTCCTGAAAGCCGCCATCAGTGTGGACGAAGGCGCCAGCTACTTCGGAGAAGTGGCTCTGGTCCCCTATGACAGCCCCATCTCCAACCAGAAGATCCTGTTCTACAACACCCTGTTTGACGAAAACGCTTCCTGCCATCTGGCCTTCGGCGAGGCATATCCCGAGTGCATTGAAGGCGGCGAGTCCATGACCCGGGAGGAGGTGCAGGCCCACGGCCTGAACTATTCGCTGACCCATGTGGACTTCATGGTTGGCACCGCCGACCTCTCCATCGTGGGCACCACCCATGACGGCCGGGAGATCCCCGTCTTTATCAACGGAAACTTTGCCATCTGATGCGGCAGACCTAACAAGAAAGAGAGAATTATATGATCACAAAACCGAAATTTGACGAATCCGTTTTTGTCTGCCCCGGTGCCGCCATCGTGGGGGACGTGACCCTGGGAAAGAATGTCAACGTGTGGTACAATGCCGTCCTCCGCGGAGATGACGGTGCCATCAAAGTGGGCGACAACACCAACGTTCAGGACTGCGCAGTGCTGCACGAGGAGACCACGGTCGGTTCCGGCTGCACCATCGGCCACGGGGCCATTGTCCACGGCTGCACCGTGGGCGACAATGTGCTCATCGGCATGGGCGCCACCGTTCTCAACGGTGCAAAGATCGGCGATAACTGCATCGTAGGCGCCGGGGCGCTGGTCACCGGCAAAATGGACGCTCCCGCCGGCTCCATGATCCTGGGCAGCCCCGCCAAGGTGGTCCGTCCCCTGACGGAGGCCGAGATCGAGAGCAACCGGGAATCCGCCCGGGAATACTGTCATCAGGCAGACCGGTACCGCGAGGACTGATTTGCGCCAAAAATAGGGAAAACGCTGAAAGAAGCCCGGAATTTCACACTTCTTTCGGCGCTTTGCCGCTTGCAACCAAACCGCCGTGCGCATATACTTGCTCCGATATTAAACGAGTACTTCTAAAACAAGGAGCAATTTATATGACATTGCAGGTTTCACCTCAGACCAAACGAGTCTTTCACCTCTCGCTGCCCATCTTCGCGGAGCTTCTCTTACAGCTTCTGGTGGGCAATATGGACCAATTCATGATCTCCCACTTCGGCCCCGCCGCCGTGGCCGCCATCGGCAACGGTAACCAGGTGATGAACGTGGTCATCATCGTGCTCACCACCATGAGCACCGCCGCCACCATTCTCCTGACCCAGCACATCGGCGCGGGCCGGGTCGGCGAGGAATGCAGCGAGATCGTCACCGTGGCCGTTACGGTCAGCGCCGTATTCAGCTTTCTGGTGGGCCTGTTTTTGCTTTTAGAGCCGGAACTGGTCTTTCAGCTCCTGCGGACGCCGGAGGACGCCTTTGACGGTGCCTGTCTTTACACCCGCATCGTAGGCGGTACGGTACTGCTTCAGGGGCTGTATATCCAGCTCTGCGCCGTACTGCGGAGCTACACCCTGCTGAAAGAGGTGGTGGTGCTCTCCGTTTCCATGAACCTTCTGAATGTGGCAGGCAACGCCATTCTGATCAACGGCTTCTTCGGCTTCCCGCAAATGGGCGTGGCTGGCGCCGCCGTATCCACCGTGATCTCCAAGGCTGTGGGCCTGACGCTGGCCTGCATCACCCTGAAACGCAAATGCACCGTCCGTTTTTCCCTGCAATATCTGCACCCCTTCCCCGCAAAGACCTTCCGCGCCCTGCTGGGCATCGCCCTGCCCTCCGGTACGGAGGCCCTGTCCTACAACGTATCCCAGACCTTCATCCTCCGCTTCATCAATCTGATGGGTGCGGCGGTGGTCAGCGCCAAGGTCTATGGCAGTATGCTGGCCAACGTGGCCTATGTGTACTCCATCGCCGTGGGGCAGGCCACCCAGATCATTCTGGGCTACATGATCGGCGGCCGGAAGCTGGACGAGGTCAGCGGCCGTGTCTGGTCCACCATCCGCATCGCGCTGGCTGCCTCCGAGCTGCTGACACTGCTGATTCTCATTTTCTGCGATCCCATTTACAGCATCTTCACCGATGATCCTGTGATCCACGCGCTGGGCCGGCAGATCCTTTATGTAGAGTTCGGTCTGGAGATCGGGCGGTCCATCAATATCGTCATGACCCGCTGCCTCACCACCGCCGGCGACGTCTGGTACCCTGTGGGCGTGGGCATTTTCAGCATGTGGATCGTGGCCGTAGGCGGAAGCTGGCTGCTGGGACACGCGCTGAACTGGGGTCTTGTGGGCATCTGGATTGCCATGGCCTGCGACGAATGTCTCCGGGGCGCGCTGTTTACGATCCGTTTCCGGAGCGGCAAGTGGAAGGAAACCCGACTGGTGTCTGATTCAACGAAAGGAACCTGACATATGGAATTCAACAAGCAGACCGTGAAAGCCCTGTTGGGCGTTGTCTGCGGCGGCATCGCCTTCGCCGCGGCGCTGCTGCATCTGGATGTGGTGGCAGGCGCCGCCGGGTGGCTGCTGGGCATTTTGTCCCCGCTGCTGCTGGGCTGTGCCATCGCCTTTATCCTCAATGTCCCCATGCGGGCGCTGGAGCGCTGCCTGTTTCCCCATGCAAAAAAGGCCAATAAGCTCCGCCGCCCTCTGGCGCTGCTGCTCACCGTTGCGGCAGTATCCGCAGTGCTGGCGCTGGCGGGAATGGTGATCGTCCCCGGCGTGAGGGACGCTGTCACCTCCATCGCGGCGCAGGTACCGGAAGCCTTTGAGCGCTTGCAGGAAAGCGCCGCCCGCTTTCAGGAATACCTGCCCCTTCTGGCAGACCAGATCGAAGGGCTGTCTATCGACTGGGCCAGTCTTTCCCAGAAGGCCGTGGGGCTGGTCCAGAACTGGGGCAAGGGCCTTCTGATCTCCGGCGGTGGGCTGGTCAGCGGCATCGTCAGCGGCGTCACAACCTTTTTCATCGGCCTGATCTTTTCTCTGTACATCCTGCTGCAAAAGGAAAAACTGGCCCGGCAGGGCCGTCAGCTTTGCTACGCCTTTTTACCGGAAGCCGCCGCGGATCAGCTTCTGAATATTCTGCGGCTCAGTGAACGGACCTTTTCCAGCTTTCTCTCCGGTCAATGTCTGGAGGCCGTGATCCTGGGCACCATGTTTTTTGTGTCCATGACCCTGCTCCATTTCCCCTATGCGCTGCTGGTGGGCGTTCTGATCGCTCTGACCGCCCTGATCCCCATTGTAGGGGCGTTCATCGGCTGCGCCGTGGGTGCGCTTTTGATGCTGGTGAACGATCCCTGGCAGGCGCTGTGGTTCATTGTCCTGTTTCTGGTGCTCCAGCAGATCGAGGGAAACCTCATCTATCCCCATGTGGTGGGCTCCTCCGTGGGACTGCCCTCCATCTGGGTGCTGGCAGCCGTGACGGTGGGTGGCAGTCTCATGGGCATCCTGGGGATGCTGGTGTTTATCCCCCTGTGCAGCGTACTGTACGCCCTGCTGCGGCAGCTCACGGTCCATCGGCTGAAGCAGCGGCGCGTCCCCGCCGAAAAATGGCGGGAACCGCCCAAGAAATAAGAAAGCAGTTCCATATAACCGGCAAAAAAGCCAAGCCGCGGAACGCGGCTTGGCTTTTTGCGGTCTTTTTGATTTTGTGGCAAGAGGCGGATACCACGCGGGAGGGGACGCCCTCGCTCCGTCAATTTCCCTCATCTATGATCGCTTTCCACCGGCGGTACTCCGGGGTTTCATCCCACTCCAGCGCCCTGTCGATATAGAACTCCGCAAGCTCAAAAGACGCAGGCGGTGTCAATGCGATAAAAAGATAATACGCCATCAAAAACGCACAGTAGGCAGCGGTTTCCATGCGTTCTTTCCCTTGAAGCCTATGCAGTGACGCCTCCAAAACGAAGAACAGGTTGAGCCGGTCAACTTCACTTGCGTCCGCATAAAAGCAATTCAGGTCATCCTGCGTGAGTCCCAATAGGACTTCCTCTTCAAAATACGGATGCCCGAAATCGATCGTTATCTTCACAGAATTTGCCTCCATGGGGCCGTTCCGCCAGCTTTCCCGCTATTTCAACTGGTCCAGTGTGAGAGAGAAGCTGGGCATGAAGGTCTCCAGAAAATACGCAACCTCCGGCAGCTCATACGCCTCCAGCGCCGCGTGGGTCTGGGCGGCGGCGTCCCGGAACTCGCTGTTCCCGGCCTTCAATTCCTCCACGCATTTGATGTAGGCGGACAGCTTGTCCGCCGCCTTCACCAGCCGCTCCGTCTCCGGGTCCGTCACCGTAAGGATGGGGGCGTACACCGGCTGAAATTCCTCCGGCAGCATATGCAGCAGCTTTTCCTCCGCCACCGCTTCCACCTCCTTGTAGGCTTTGCGGATGGCGGGGTTGTCGTACTTGATGGGCGTAGGCATATCGCCGGTCAGGATCTCGCTGGCGTCATGATACAGCGCCGCCACCGCCACCGCTCCGGCGTCCGCATGGCCGCCGAACTTCTCATTGCGGATCACCGCCAGAGCGTGGGCCAGCACCGCCACCTGATGGCTGTGCTCCTGCACGTTTTCCGGGGCCGTGTTCCGCATCAGCGCCCAGCGTTGGATGAAGCGCATCCGGGAGAGATAGGCGAAAAAGTGACTGCCGATTCTCATGCTTCCGCCTCCTGTTCCACGATTTCTCCCAACAGGGCCTCGCCGTCCACATCGGTGATCCGCACGGTCCGCAGTGCATTATGCAATTCCGCACCGTCCACCAAAACTTCCATATAGTTCGGGGCATGGCCAAAGAACTTCCCGTTTTTCGGCTGCTCAAACAGCACCGGATACGTCCGGCCCACGCAGCCCTCCAAATAGCTCCTGTGCATTTCCTCCGCCACCGCCGCCGCCCGGCGGGCCCGCTCCTCCTTGACAGCCTTGGATACCTGTTCCATCTTGGCCGCCGGGGTGCCGGGACGGATGGAGTAGGGGAAAATGTGCATCTGGGCAAAGCGGCATTTCCGGATGAAGTCTAAGGTCTGAGCGAACTCCTCCTCCGTTTCCTCCGGGAAGCCGGTGATGAGGTCCGTGGTAACGGCGGGGCGGTCAAACCAGCGGTTCAGCAGTTCCACGGATTCCAGATACCGGACGGTATCGTACTTCCGGTTCATCCGCTTCAAGGTGGCATCGCACCCGCTCTGCATAGACAAGTGGAACTGGGGGCACAGGTTCGGCAGCGCCGCCGCCCGGCGGCAGAAGTCCTCCGTCACAGTGCGGGGCTCCAGACTGCCCAGCCGCAGGCGCACCTCCGGCGCCGCGGCGGACAGGGCCTCCAGCAGGTCGATAAGGCTTTGGCCGTTTTTGAAGTCATGGCCCCAGGAGGAGATTTCGATGCCTGTCAGCACGATCTCCCGGTAACCCTCTGCTGCCAGCTGCCGCGTCTGCTCCACCGCCTGTTCCAGCGAAAGGGAGCGCACCGGTCCCCGGGCATAGGGGATGATACAGTAGGTGCAGAAGTTCACGCAGCCGTCCTCGATTTTCAGCATGGCGCGGGTGCGGCCCTCCATGCCGCCGGCAGGCAGCACCTCAAACACCCGCCGCTCAAAGGACTTGTCAATGGCCTCCAGCTTTTTCTTTCCGGCGGCAGCCTCCTCAAGCAGGGAAATGAACCCCTCCCGGTCACCAGTACCGGCGATGAGATCCGCCCCCAGCTTCCGCACATCCTCCGGATGGGTCTGGGGATAGCAGCCGCACACTGCCACCACCGCCGCCGGATGCTGCTTCTGTACCCGATGGATCACCTGCCGGGACTTCTGGTCGCTGACGGCAGTGACGGAGCAGGTATTCACCACATAGGCGTCGGCCTCGTCGGAAAATTCCACCACCTGATGTCCTTTTGCCCGGAGGGTCTGCTCCATAGCCTGCGTCTCATATTGATTTACCTTGCAGCCAAGGGTGTAAATGGCAACTTTCATAGGTTCTCCTTGCGTTTTCAGAATCGTTCTTATATAATGAATAATTACGCTATTGAAAGAGATTTCCGGGGGGATTCCCGTGATTTCCCTCCCATTATACGTTTATTTTCGGAATAGGGCAAGAGGAGGATTTTTTATGATCTATCTGGACCACGCCGCCACCACGCCGGTCCCCAAGGCTGTGGCGGACGCCATGTACACCGTGCTGACAGAACAGTACGCCAACCCCAACGCACAATATCCCTTCGGACAGGAAATGCGCCGCAGCGTGGAGGATTGGCGGGCTGTGATCGCCAAAGCCGTAGGCTGCGATGCAAACCAGCTTTTCTTTACCTCCTGCGGCACCGAGGGTGACAACTGGGCCATCCGGGCCGCCTGCTGGCAGAACCGCCATGTGGGCCGCCACATCGTCACCACCGCCGTGGAGCACCACGCCGTCCTCAACTGCTGCCAGCAGCTGGAGCAGGAGGGCTGGGAGGTCACGACCATCCTGCCGGATCAAAACGGCGACATTTCCGCCGAATCCGTTCTGGCGACGGTGCGGCCGGACACGGCGCTGGTGTCCGTGATGATGGTGAACAACGAGCTGGGCAGCATCTATCCCATTGCAGACATCGCCAAGGGTTTGAAGGCCGTCAACGAAAAAACCCTGCTCCACACCGACGCGGTCCAAGGCTTTTTGAAAGTCCCCTTCTCTGCCAAAGCTCTGGGAGCGGACTTCATTGCCATCTCCGGTCACAAGGTCGGCGCCCCCAAGGGCATCGGCGCTCTTTATATCGGCCCCCGGGTTCGGAATCCCCGGCCCCTGCTGCCCGGCGGCGGTCAGGAAATGGGCCTGCGCTCCGGCACGGAGGCCACCGCCCAGATCGCAGGCTTCGCCAAGGCGGTGGAGCTGCGTTGGGACCATTTGGAGGACAAACTGCATCACATGGCTGAGGTCAAGGCCTACGCCGTGGAAAAGCTCTCCGCCATTCCGGACCTCCACATCATCGGAGACGGCAAGGCCCCCCATGTCCTGTCCGTTTCCATGGCGGGCTGGCCCAGCCAGAACGTGGTCACGGACCTGGGCAGTCAGGGCATCTGCGTCTCCGCCGGCTCCGCCTGTCATCACGGAAAGTCCAGTCAGGTCGTGTCGGCTCTGGGCCTGCCTAAGCGGGTGGCTGCCGGTGTCATCCGGCTGAGCTTCGGCCCCGAGACCACCTTCGCCGAGATCGACGCCTGTGCGGAGGCCCTCCGGAATCATCACGATCACCGGATGCCCATGCTATAAAGCTATAAAATATCAAGGGGGAGCAGACTCCCCCTTGAGAATTCCCCACACGGTTCACTGCTATGCAGAAGGTGAATTGCCGCAAAGCTGCAAGAGACGCCCCTCTGGAGAGCTCGCTACGCTCGCACACTTGTGAACCGCAAAGTATGTTTTGTCAGGTACACGCCCTGACAAAACATGGATTCCATTTATTATTCTGAATAAGGAATTTCATTTTATGAATTTCAGCTATCTTCGCCGGGAGCCCGGCTTCTACCGCCGGGTCTTTACACTGGCTCTGCCAGTGGTCCTTCAGAACCTCATCACCACCTCTCTTGGCTTCATGGACACCTTCATGGTGGGTCTGGTCGGTCAGGAGCAGATGTCCGCCGTCACCGTGGCCAATGTACCCATCTATATCATCCAGCTCATCGTTTTCGGTCTGCAAAGCGGCTCCCGCGTGCTCATCAGCCAGTTCTGGGGTCGGGGAGATCGGGAATCCATCAACCGGGTCATGGGCATCGGCTTCTTTGTGGCAGGAGGCATTTCCACCCTCTGCGCTCTGACCATGGGGCTGTTCCCCCGACAGGTGCTGATGCTCATTACCGACAATGCCCGTCTGGTGGAGTTGGGCACCTCCTACATCCGCATCGTGGGCTTCTCCTATATTCTCAACTCCCTCTCCTCCATCTACATCGGTATGCAGCAGAGCATTGAGAATCCCCGCTTCGGCATGACGGTATTCGCCATTTCCACCGTCTGCAACACCGTAGGCAACTACATCCTGATCTTCGGCAAGCTGGGTCTGCCCGCACTGGGGATCACCGGCGCCGCCATCGCCACCTTCTCCTCCCGTGTGGTGGAATTTGTCATTTCCCTTGTCTACGCCCTGCACTGCAAGCAGATGCCTCTGTTGCCCGCCTGTATTCTCCGGCCCGGCAAGGCCACCTTCCGCAGCTTTGTGAAATTCTCCACGCCGGTGCTGCTGAACGAGACTCTCTGGGGTACCGGCACCTCACTCTACACCGTCATCATGGGCCACATGGCGGGCAACACAGACCTGATCTCCGCCTATACCGTGGCAGGCAACATCGACAAGATGGTGACGGTAGCCATCTTCGGCGTGGCAGCGGCAGCCGCCGTGATCGTCGGCAAGGAGGTTGGCATGGGCGGCAAAAACGCCTATCCCATTGGTCAGGCCCTGACCTTTGTGGCCTTTTGCACCGGCTGCGGCGTGGCAGTGGCGGAGCAGATCCTGTTCTGGCTCGTGCTGAAGCCCCACGTGCTGCCTCTGTTCTCCATGACTGCCGCCTCAGCGTCTCTCTGCGTGACCATGATGATCTGCTACTCCATCTCTGCCCCGCTCCACGCCTTTGCCACCACCGGCATCGTGGGCGTTCTCCGGGGAGGCGGCGATGTGCGGATCGCCATGCTGATCGACGTTCTCCCCCTGTGGTGCTTCACCCTGCCGCTGCTGGTGCTGCTGGGGCTGGTACTCCACGCTCCCATCGCCATCTTCTGCTTCATCATGGCCACGGAATCCGCCTTGAAGGTTCCCTTCGGTCTGCACCGGATCCGCAGCGGCAAGTGGATCCATGACGTGACCCAAGATCTGAACGCATAGGAGGGATCGTATGAAATCTCTGTTCCGCTGTCCTGTCTGCGGCGGTCCGCTGGACCGGGAGGAACGGGTCTACCGCTGCGCTGACCGACACAGCTACGACATCGCCAAGGAGGGCTACACCTATCTGCTGCCCCCCAATCAGAAGCACTCCGCCGATCCCGGCGATGACAAGGCTATGTCGGCAGCCCGCCGGGATTTCCTATCCAAAGAGTATTATATGCCGCTCTTAAATACGCTTTGTAGCCAGATTTTGCCGCTTGTGGGCGAGCATCCGGTGATTTTGGATGCCGGCTGCGGAGAGGGGTACTACACTGCCGGCATCCGGGCAGCCCTGACCGCCGCCGGGAAAACGCCCGCTATAGCCGGTATCGACATCTCCAAATCTATCCTCCGGCTGGCCGCCAAACGGGAAAAGCAGGTGGAGTTCGCGGTGGCCTCCTGCTATCATCTTCCCTTTGCGGATGAAACAGCAGACCTGCTGCTGGACTGCTTCTCCCCCTTGGCCATTGACGAATTCCGCCGGGTCCTGAAGCCCGGGGGCCATTTTCTCTATGTGGTACCCGGCGCCGACCATCTGTGGGAGCTGAAGCGGGTCCTCTACGATGCGCCCTACCCCAACGAGGAAAAAGAAACTCCCTACGAGGGCTTCACCTATGAGGCCATCGTTCCGGTGGATTTCACCCTCCATCTGGCAAATCAGGCGGATATCCAATCCCTCTTCCGTATGACGCCCTACTGCTGGAAAACCCCCAAGGCGGGCGTAGAGCGGATGGAAGCGTTGGAAGATCTGGACTGTCAGGCGTCCTTCCGCATCCACATCTTCAAAAAGCTGTAAAAAATACGGGCCGGTTTTGAAAACCGACCCGTATTTTTGTCCTTCTGTCAGACGGTCTGACCGGCCAGCCGCAGCCCCCGGCCAAAATCCTGAAATGCCTTTGTGATCAAGCCCTGACCGACGGTGTTGGGGTGGGTACCATCGGCGCAGAGGGTCTGCTCCAGATGGCCGTAGTCCAAAAAGGCTCCACGGACATCCACCAGCGGCACATTTTCCTCCCGGGCCAAACGCTCCACCGCACGGGAATACCGCTCCTGCCAGACGTAGATGTTGCCCACGTCTCCCAGCCAGCGCATCACAGCCTCTTTGTCCAGATCTCCGCACCACCAGTTGAAAAAGCGCTCGCTGTCCAGCGGCGGCAGGTTGGTAAGGATGGGCCGGATACCGTGGCTCCGTACCCGCCGGATCATCTCCCGGTACAGCTCCACAAACTCTGGCAGCGGCACGTTGGGCTGATGGTCCCCCGTGGGGTCCTCCGCGATCTCCTTCCAACGGAAGTCGCAGTCATTGCCGCCGAAGTCCATCACCATCATGTCGCAGGGCAGCTTCCGGGCCAGCATCCGGTCCAGCAAGCGGCTGCCCTTGCGGACCGTGGCTCCAAAGTGCGCGTCATTATGAATGGAAAGCTGAAATTCCGATTCCAGTGCCTCCACATTGATTTCATTATGAGTACGATAGCGCCGGTCACCCAGATCTACCTGAATTCCCTTCAGGATGGAATCCCCTAACAGGGTCACCTGTCTGTTCTGTACCATACGATCACCTCATTGCCGTGTAATATAGTTTTCAAAACTATATTACATAGTATTCATCGTTTTGTCAAGGGCTATTCTTCAAAACGAAGGAACCATGACCCCGGTAGTCTGTTCGGTCAGCTCAAACGCCGCCCCTTGCAGATGGTGGACCTCCTCCGCGGGCCACAGCTCCAGAAATGGCTCCACGCTGTCCACCTCCGTCAGGCCGTAGGGCGCGTGGTGGTAGTGCATGGGCACCACGCAGCGAGGATGCAGCGCATCGCACACCGCCTTTGCTCCGGCGGCATCCACTGTGTAAACGCCCCCGACCGGCACCAGCACGGCGTCCACCGGGCCGATGGCCGCTGCCTGCTCCACCGTCAGCTGGTGCCCCAGATCGCCCAGATGGGCCACAGACAGGCCGCCGGCTGTAAAGATCCGGACCGTGTTGGTCCCCCGCAGCGCGCCGCCTCGGTCATCATGAAAGGTCTCTATCTCCCGGACCGTAAACGGGCTTTCCCGCTCCGGCAGCAGCTCCACACAGTCTGTGGCGTGATGGTCAAAATGGCCGTGGCTGCAAAAAACGGCGTGGGCCTGTATGTGCAAAGGCGGGTATCCCGCCACGCCGGTATACGGGTCCAGTACAATGCGATAGCCGTCCTCCTCCAAAAGAAAACAGGCGTGTCCCAGCCAGGTCAGCTTCATAACGATCCCTCCTAAAATATCAGAAAAGGCAGCGGTCTCCCGCTGCCTCAGCGTGTCGAAAAAGTCTTTTCTCCCCGCATGGTGCAGGAATACACCGTCGGCCCAGCCGGTTTCCGTGTGCTTTGCCCCCGAAAACCGGGGGCCTTCCTCGAAACAGGCTCGCTTTATCCGCCGCTGGCGGCGCTTCGCCCGTTTCCCCTTCTTGGGTTTCCCGCGCACACCCTTTACCCGCAAGGGGTATGCGGCATCCGTAGAGCGGCATAGCCGCTAACGGCTGCCCTACCTTACCGTCGCGGAGAATTTACTACTTTATCGACAGTCTCAGGCAACGGTCTCCCGCTGCCTTTAGTCTATCAGGTATCACCGGACTTGTCATCCGGTTTTACATCATTTTTCTTCTTGAACAGCGGTTTTTTCATTCCGCTCCGCCGCCGGATCTTCCGCAGGATGACCACCGCCGCCACGATGATGACCGCCCACAGGATCAGCCACATCCAGCTATACGCCAGCGCCACGGCGAAGTCCTCCATGCCGTTCACAAAGGAATGCCAGCCCCGGCTCATAGCGCTGCTCAGGCGATCTCCGAAATTCTCCGGCAGTTCCTCCGTGTCGGAATACTTATAGACCTCCGACACATGGACGTTGATGGTGGCGAAGTCCACCAGCGCGTCATAGTGCCGCAGGGTGCCGGAAAGATCCTCAATATTCCACTCCGTTTCGGAAATAGCGGACTCAATGGTGATGATATCCTCCATATTTTCCGCCTGAGCCAGCAGCTTTTGCAGCCGCTCCAGCTTGATCTGCTGGGTCTTCAGGCGGCCCGCCGTGTCATAATAGGTCTCTGTGATATTTTCCAAATTGGTGTTCCGCCACGTCACATGGGCAAGCTCCCCGGCCTGATCCAGAAAGCCCTGAAACTGAGCGGAGGGCACCCGGACGGTATAATCCGCCCACCGGTAGCCCCGGCTCCCGCCGCCTACGGTGCTGCTCTCCAGATAGCCGCCCTTGACCTCCGCCAGCGCTGCCAGCGCCTTAACGGTCTCGTCAAACGCCGTGGTTTCCAGATTGATGTCTCCGGTGTAGATGATCTTCTGGTTTTCCAGAACACTTCCTCCGCTGTCCCGGCCCTCGTCGTCATAACCGCCGTTGGTCTCAGCGTCGAAATATCCCTTCTCCTCTGTCGCGGAGACAGTATCCGCAGGGCGGCTGTTGGCGCTGGAAGCCGCAGTTTTGCTGGCGGCTCCGCAGGCAGTCAGGCTCAGGAGCATGGTCAGTGCAAGAAAACAGACAAATAACCTTCTTTTCATAGCGCTTCCTCCTTTTCAGCGGTCGTGCCGCTCTTCTACTTATATAGACGAAATTCCCGCCAAAAAGTTCCGCCGCTCTCAACATTTTACCGACTTGTATTTTTCTGCCGCCTGCTGTAAAATGAGGCCAATCGGGAATATGTTTGATCTTTAACGGGATTTTTACAAAGCTATACGATTCAGGAGGAAACTGCAATGACTTATCAGGAAGTTTTGGAGCAGGCCCGGACCTGCATGGGCAAATGCCACGCCTGCCCTGTGTGCAACGGCCTCGCCTGCAAAAACACGGTCCCCGGTCCCGGCGCCAAGGGTCTGGGCACCGGCGCCATCCGCAACTACCAGAAATGGCAGGAGCTGTGCGTCAATATGGACACCATCTGCGAAAACGGTGATGTGGACACCTCTTATGATTTCTTCGGCCACAAGCTGGCGATCCCTGTGATGGCAGGCCCTGTGGGCGCCGTGACGCTGCACTACAGCGATAAGCACGATGACCTGAGCTACAATAATGTTCTGGTAGAGGGTTGCGCCAATGCTGGTATTATCGCCTTCACCGGTGACGGCACCAACCCCGCTGTTATGGAAGCCACAGCCGAGGCACTGAGGACCAACGGCGGCTGCGGTGTTCCTACTGTGAAGCCCTGGAATCTGGAAACCGTCCGGCAGAAGATGGACCTGGTAAAGGCCGCTGATCCCTGCGCCATCGCCATGGATATCGACGCTGCCGGCCTGCCCTTCCTAAAGGGACTGAATCCCCCCGCCGGCAGTAAAACCGTGGACCAGCTGAAGGAGATCGCCGCCATGGCCGGCAAGCCCTTTATCCTCAAGGGCATCATGACGGTGAAGGGTGCGGAAAAGGCCCTGGAAGCCGGTGCCGCTGGTATCATCGTCTCCAACCACGGCGGCCGTGTGCTGGATCAGTGCCCCGCCACTGCTGAGGTCCTGCCCGCCATTGTGGACGCTGTGGGCGGCAAGATGAAGGTCTTTGTGGACGGCGGCATCCGCTCCGGCATGGACGTGTTCAAGGCTCTGGCTCTGGGTGCCGACGCGGTGCTCATCGCCCGTCCTTTCGTCACCATGGTCTATGGCGGCGGTCAGGAGGGCGTGCAGGCCTATGTGGACAAGCTTCAGGCAGAGCTTGCGGACACCATGGCCATGTGCGGTGCTCACAGTCTGGCTGACATTGACCGCTCTATGCTCTTCGGCTTTTGAGTGACGTGAACGCAGATAAGATCCCTGTCCCGGCGCAGCCGGAGGTCCTGCTGCACTGTCTCATGGACATTGCGGAAGCACTTCTGGCCGTAGGGGCAGAGGTAAACCGGGTGGAGGACACTCTGACCCGCATGGGCACGGCCTACGGGGCTGTTCGGATGAATGCCTTTGTCATCACCTCCAGCATCGTGGTAACCATGACGCTGCCCAGCGGGCGGGACATCACCCAGACCCGCCGGATCCTGACTCCCGGCGGCACGGATTTCACCGTTCTGGAAGCACTGAACGATCTGAGCCGCCGGTGCTGCGCCGATCCTATTCCGCTGGATGAGCTGCGCCGGGAAGTCGCCCAGATCACGGCAGAAGCCCCCAAGCCGCTGCTGGTCTATCTGGGCAGCGCGCTGGCCGCAGGAAGCTGCGCCCTGTTTTTCGGCGGTTCCATGACGGATAGTCTGGTGGCTGCCCTGTTTGGCTTGGTGATCTGTCGCCTCCAGCGGCATTTTGGCCCTCAGTGCCCCAACCGCTTGGTATTCAATCTGCTCTCCGCTCTGGCTGTTGGCATCAGCATTACCCTGTGCGCCTTTTTCCTGCCGGAGCTCCACGCCGACAAAATCCTGATCGGTGACATCATGCTGCTGATCCCCGGTCTGGCCATGACCAACGCCGTCCGGGACACCATGGTAGGCTCCCCGATCTCCGGCGCCATGCGGCTCATCGAAACGCTGCTGTGGGCCGGGGCGCTGGCTATGGGCTTCATGAGCGCCTTTTTACTGATGGGAGGGATCGGACTGTGATCGTGCAGCTTCTCACATCTTTTACCGGGGCGCTGGGTTTTTGTCTGGTGTTCCACCTGCGTCGGCGGTATATGTTCGCCGCTTCTCTGGGGGGTCTGCTGACCTGCGGCGTCTATCTGGCGGCCGCCTCGATCTGGTCCGGTATCCTGCTCCCCACCCTGACCGCCGCCGCCTTTGCCGCGTTGTATGCGGAGTTTCTGGCTTGGTTTATGGGTGCGCCCGCCACGCTGTTTCTGATCCCCGCGCTGCTGATCCCGCTGGTGCCGGGGCGGCCCCTCTATTACGCCATGTACTATGCCGTTCAGCAGGACATGGATCTGTCGGCGGACTTTGCCCGCCAGACCGCTCTTTATGCCCTTGGGATCGCACTGGGCGCCAGTCTGGTGTGGGCCCTTGCCGATATGCGCCGCCACCTCAAGCAAAACGGTTTTGGAAATTGAATCCAGCAAAAACCCGCCGCTGACAAAAGTCAGCGGCGGGTTTCTTACTTATAGATTTACAATATTCGCCCGCAGGAGGTTCAGCTCCGTCCGGTCATGGGTCACCAGCAGCACCGGCTTTGTTTCCGCCACCCGGCGGATGGCCCGGATGGCCCGCTGCCGGTTTTCATCATCCAGTCCCGTAAATGGCTCGTCCAGGGCAATAGCCTCCGACGGGGCCAGCAACGCCCGGGCCAAAGCCAAGCGGCGCTTCATGCCGCCGGACCATTCTCGCACCGGCTTGCCCGTCTCCCAGGTCAGGCCCAGCGCCGTGAGCATGGCCGCCGCTTTCGCTTCCTCGTAGTCCGTCCCCAGCGCAAACCGGAGATTTCCCAAGGCGTCCAGTCCCTCTAACAGGCGGTCCTCCTGAAAAACGGCGCTCCAACGGACGGCCGTTCCCATCAGTTCGCCGCTGTCTGGCTTTTCCAGACCCAACAGGATCCGCAGCAGGGTGGTCTTTCCCACGCCTGACGGCCCCCACAGGGCCGTGACTCCCACACCGGCGGTAAAAGACACGTTTTCCAGCACCGGACGATCTCCGTAGGCTTTGCATAGGTTTTTGACTTCCATCACAGCCCCGCCTTTCCCATCAGTCGGTCCACCAGCGCCAAAAACAGCCGTTCAAACGCCACTGACACCGCCACAATGGTAACGGTCCACGCAAACAGATCCGCCGTCTGGAAGTAGACCTTGGCGGTGTACAGCCGCTCTCCCATGGACCCGGCGGGCAAGCCGATGATCTCCGCCGCTGCCCCGGCTTTCCAGCAAAGCCCCAGGCCCAAAGATACCGCCGTGCGGAAATAGGGCATCACCTGCGGCAGATAGATGCCCCGGAGCCGCCGCCCAAGGGGGACCCGGAACACCCGGGCCATTTCCAGAAGCCGACGGTCCGTGCGGCAGATGCCCTCCAGCACATTCAGGTACACCGGCGGGAACACCATCAGCGCCGAGATGAACAGGGACAGGCTCCGGCTGTTGAGCCACACCAGCGCCAGAATGATGAAGGACGCCACCGGCACCGTCTTGACCGCCGCCACCAGCGGGGCCATCAGCCCCCGGAACCACTGTTTCCACGCCGCCAGTGCCGCCAGCACCACCGCCAACACCGTGGCGAGCAGAAATCCGCCGAAGATGCGGATGGCGGACCAGGCCACCGTCCGCCAGAAGGCGGCGGTAACGGCCAGCTGCCCCAGCCGCAGCAGCACATCAACGGGCGAGGCCAACAGCAGCTCGCCGTGGGGATAGACCGCTGCCAGCGCCATGGCCGCGATCTGCCAGACCGCCAGCCAGAAAAGCACCGCCCACAGGCGGAGGTCTGTTTTCCTGTCCATAGGCGGCGCTCCTTTCTGTTTCGGAATGAACATCAGGCAGACAGATCCTGCCCTGCCGTGCCGGTTTTACTTATGCGCCGTAGTAGAAATCGTCCCCAGGCAGAGTGCCGCCCACGGAGGAAGGCTCCGCGTCGGCCAGGACCTGCAAATAACCGGAGAGTTTGTCCTTCATCTCACTGCCGGTGAGACAGACGATGTTGCAGTAGGGCAGGGCCATTTCCGCCACAGGGGCGGCCTCGATGATGCCGTACTCCGCGATCAGCTGGGCGGCGTCCGCGTTGTTGGCGTTGACCCACTCCACGCTGGCGGCGTAATTCTGGAGGAATCTGTCCACCGCGCCGGGATTGGCCTCCACCACATCCCGCCGGGCCACGATGACGCCGGTGATGAGGCCGGAACCGTTATCCAGCTTGTCCCACTCCGCCGTCAGGTCCAAGGCCATCCGCAGGCCCTCGATCTTGTTTTGCGCCACGGTGACAAAGGGCTGGGGCAGCAGAGCAATCGACATCTGCCCGGAGGCCAGTGTTGCCACGCACTCGCTGTGCTCACTCTTCCAGTCGATGGTCACATCCTTGTCCGGGTCAATGCCGTTTTCCGTCAGCAGATACCGCAGAGCGTATTCCGGGGTACTGCCCTTACCGGCGGCCACGATGGTCTGGCCCTTCAGGTCCGCCATGGACTGGACGGCGTCGCCGTTCTCCACGATATACAGCACGCCCAGGGTGTTGACGGCCAGCACCTCCACCGCGCCGTCGGTCTTGCCGTACAGCACGGCGGCCAGGTTGGCAGGCACGCAGGCCATGTCCAGGTCGCCCTTGATGAGGGCCGGGGTCACCTCGTCGGCGGAACCGGCCAGGGTGAATTCGTAGGTATTGCCGGTGGATACCACATTCTCCTTGCCCTCCATCATCTCATTGGCCGTGTCGCTCAGACTCATCAGTTCCACCAGGCCCATGGCGGTGGGGCCCTTTAGGGCCGCGATCTTAAATGCCGCCGGGGTGAAGTCCGGTGTTTCCGCCGCCGGTTCCTCGGTCTGGGCAGGCTGTTCCGCCGGTTCCTCTTCGGCGGCCTTCTGGCCGCAGGCGGCCAGGGACAGGACCATCGCCAGGGACAGTCCCAGTGCAAGCAGTTTTTTCTTCAGGTTCATGGTTTTTCTTCCTTTCATACGCTCCCCGCCGGGGCATAGACGGTCTTGGCGGTGACACCCTCCAAGCGGCCCAGCTTTCCAGACAGGGCGGAGATGACGTCACCGGGGGCATCCATGGCCACGCTGATGATGTTCACGCCCTTCTCCCGGTAGGGTACGCCCATGCGGCCCACGATATACGGCCCGTACTGGTGCAGCAGATCATTCAGTGCCGCGACCTGCGTGCCCTCCCGGACAATGATGGCAATGACGGCCACCCGCGTTTCCACAGCTTCCACAGCGGTCTCTCCTTCTCAATAAAGTAATACATCCCCCCTGCCGTTCAGCAGAGGGGATGACAAATGTACAGCGATCTTGTCCTTCCTCATCTTTCGGTTCGGAGCATCCTCACCGGCAGAACGGTATGCGGGCATGGTGTCGCCGGTCAGAAACACTTTCCGAAGACGTTCCAACCATAACATACCCGTATGGTCCTGTCAAGACAAAGCCCCGCCCCGGAATGATCCGGGACGGGGCATAAACATTTTTCTTATTACACGCTGCAGGGCTGATAGGTGGAGGTCAGCACCTGTTCAAAGGCCGGGGCATCCGGCGTTTCGATCCGCCGGAGGATCAGTTCACCGGCAGTCTCGCCCAGCTTTTCCACCGGCTGGATGATGCAGTCCATCTGATTGGAATACAGATAGTTGATATCCGAATCGTAATCCACGAAGGTGACCAGATCGATGTCCTCTCCCAGCTTAAGGCCTTTCTTGTGGAGGTAGATCACCGTCTCCGAGGCCATCAGGCCCTGGGCCACCACCAGCGCGTCACACTTCTGCTCCAGCAACTCATCCAGACAGGACTGGGTGCTGTTCTCCATAGAGTTGCCGTAGCGGATCAGCAGGTCATCCTGAGGCAGGCCGCAGTCCGCCACCGCCTCCTGATAGGCAGCGATCCGCTCCTTGGTAGAGGACAGCCGGGGCAGGCCGCCGATCATGCCGATCCGCTTGTCGCCCTTGCCCGCCAGACGGCAGACGCTGCGGTAGATCGGTTGGAAATTGGACACGCTCACCGACGGGAACCGCTTTGTGTCAAAGGTCCGGTCCACCAGCACCACAGGAAATCCGGCGGGGATCAGGGACTCGAATCGACTGAAATCCTCCATGGTGCTGGCGATGAGCAGACCGTCCACCAGTCCCGCGGAAAGCAGGCGGATATTGGTCTCCTCCCGCTCTGGGTTCTCCTTTGTATTGGCAATGATCAGATGGTATCCGTGGGCAGAGAGATAATTCTCCACGGATTCGATCATTGTTGCGAAAAACTTATTGGAAATATCCGGAACGATAAATCCAATGGTTTTTTTCTTTCCGGTCCGGAAGCTTCTGGCCGAGGCGTCCGGCGTGTAGCCCAGCTCCGCGATAGCCCGGTAGACCTTCTCCTTGGTCTCGCCAGAGACGTAGCGGGTCGAGTTGATGGTGTGGGAAACCGTGGCGGTGGAAACACCTGCCAACCTCGCCACATCGCTGATGGTCACCTTCATGATCGTTCACCTCTTTACGCAATTTTTCTGCGTTTGCGTAATCATTTGCATTTTACAGTATACGCCCCTGCTTCATATAACGTCAAGTCTTTTTTGGCTCCTTTCTTCTACTTTTTCGCTTTTTCATCAAATTCCAACCAAATCCTCGCCATTTTGCCCAATATGCTCTCAGAATGTTATGCAAAATGCTGATTGCCATTTTTTATCGTCCATGATAAGATGGTGAAAGCAAAGAAATAATCGTTTGCGCAAACGATTCTTTAATCTTTTAAAGTTTTTCAATATTGAAAGGAGTTTTCCCATGCTCACGAAAATTGGTATCAATGGCTTTGGCCGCATCGGCCGTCTCACTTTCCGCGCTGCCCTGACTCATGACGATGTTGAGGTTGTCGCTCTGAACGATCCCTTCATGAACCCCGAGTACATGGCTTACATGCTCAAGTATGACTCTGTTCACGGCAAGTTCCCCGGCACTGTCGAGGCTTATGACGGCGGTCTGATCGTCAACGGCAAGAAGTACCCCGTCTTCACCTCTATGGAGGTCAAGGACATTCCCTGGGCTTCCGTGGGTGCTGAGTACATCTGCGAGTGCACCGGCAAGCACCTGACCAAGGAGCTCTGCCAGGGCCACATCGACGCCGGTGCCAAGCACGTCATCATGGGCGCTCCCTCCAAGGATGACACCCCCATGTTCGTCTGCGGCGTCAACCTGGATAAGTATACCAGCGACATGACCTTCGTCTCCAACGCTTCCTGCACCACCAACTGCCTGGCTCCCATTGCCAAGGTCCTGAATGACAAGTTCGGCATCGTGGAAGGCCTGATGACCACCGTTCACTCTGTCACTCCCACTCAGAAGCTGCTGGACGGCGCTTCCCTGAAGGATTGGCGCGGCGGCCGTGCTGCTACCGGCAACATCATCCCCTCCTCCACCGGCGCTGCCAAGGCTGTCGGCAAGGTCATCCCCGAACTGAACGGCAAGCTCACCGGTATGTCCATGCGTGTTCCCACTCTGGACGTTTCCGTTGTGGACCTGACCGTCAAGTTGGCTAAGCCCGCAACCTATGAGGATATCTGCAAGGCCATGAAGGACGCTTCCGAGGGCGAGCTGAAGGGCGTTCTGGGCTACACCGACGAGGATGTTGTCTCCTCCGACTTCCTGGGCGATTCCCGCACCTCCATCTTCGACAAGAAGGCCGGTATCGCTCTGACCGACACCTTTGTGAAGGTTGTTTCCTGGTACGACAACGAGTGCGGCTACTCCAACAAGATGGTGGAGCTGATCCGTCACATGTCCGCTGTTGACCACAAGTAAGTTTTCAAGCATCATGAAGCGGCATGGCGTTCTGCCATGCCGCTTCAGCGTGTAGAAAAAGTCTTAATGCTTATCGACTTTAGACAGCAACCTACAAAATGTGGTTTGTATGGATCAGCTTTACCCCTGATTCAATCGCAGGAACAGCGAGAATCAGTTGGGAAAGGCACCTAAATCTTGTGCCTTGCTGAGTTAAGCCGATAAGCATAAAAGTCTTTTCTCTCTGCTGAGTCTATTTTCAGAGCTTTACAACTGTTCTGAAGCTTTTTGATTTCAATAGCGCAGCACCCTTTTTGGGGTGGCCGCGCACACGCTTCCTCACCGCTGTTGAAAATCTGTCGCTTTCTTGGCAGGCGCAAAGCCGCTCGCCGCAAGAGTTCCGACAAAAAGCGCAAATTTCTCAAGAGAAATACAGAAAAGGGCTTGACTTTTTTAAAGTCTCTGTTATAATAATATCGCTGTCTATTCAAGGCAACAAGTGCATAGCGGAAAAGCGCTGGACACAGCTATGGAGAAGTCGCCTAGTTGGTCGAGGGCGCATGATTGGAAATCATGTAGGCTCCTAAAGGGTCTCGAGGGTTCGAATCCCTCCTTCTCCGCCACACAAAACCCTGTAATCTCAACGGTTACAGGGTTTTGTCATGCCCTTTGACCCTTATTTTGACCCTTTATAGATTTCAAAGAGCATTTGCGGCAATCGTTTCAACCGGAGACTTTCTGAATAAATTCCTCCATGCGGTCAGCGGATTGCTGCCGCATTTTTTGCGATACATGACCATACACATCCAAGGTAAAGCTGGCGGTGGCATGGCCCAGATTGGATTGCACTGTCTTGATGTCATCGCCGCTCTCAATGGAGGCCACGGCAAAGCTGTGCCGCAAATCATGAAACCGCTCCTCCGGCATACCAAGCTCTCTTACGATCCGTTTGAAATGGATATACACCGTAAAATGGCTCAAGTGTCCACCCAACTCATTTGTAAACACCAAACCCCACGAATTGTTCCACGCTTCTCCTGCCAGTAGGCGCATCTGCGCCTGCTGGCTTTTTTGTTTTCGGAACAGCGCCATCACAGAGGGGGCTGCCAAAATCGTTCGGCTGCGGTTGTTCTTCGTTGGGGCAAGGCAGTACGTGCCGCCTACCTTCTTCGTTTTCTGGAGCTGTTTATTGATGTAGATCGCATTGTGCTGAAAATCAATACAATCCCACGTTAGTCCCAGCACTTCGCCCTCCCGCAATCCGGTGAACAGGGTGATTTGATACACCAGCCCATACTTCGTACCTTGGATCGCTTGCAGAAATCTTGAGATCTCCGCCTGCTCCATCGGCTTGATTTCTTTTCGGTGTGCCTTTGGTAAATCGCAGACATTCGTCGGATTGGAACGGAGCAGCCCCAGCTTCACAGCCTGTCCCAGCGCCCGGTGCAGCACACCATGGATGTTCTTCACCGTCTTGGGCGATAGCTCCTTCTCAGTAATCAGACTGTTGTAAAACTGCTGGATTTGCGGTGCTGTCAGAGCCGACAGCCGTATCCGTCCCAATGCGGGCTTGATGTGGATGTTGCAGCTGCGCTCATAGGCATCATAGGTGTAGCTTTTCACGGAATACAGCGCGTAGGTTTTCAGCCAGGTATCCAGCCACTCCCCCACCGTATCCTTCGTCTGCTCCAAATACGTCCCGCTGTCGATCTCCGCTGTGACCTCCGTCAGCTTCTGACGGACTTCTTTTTGTGTCTTGCCATAGACGGACTTTTGGGTCTGTTTGCCCGTCTTTGGGTCAATGCCGGTGGTATAGCGGGCCTCCCAGCGCCCGTCGGAGCGCTTGCGGATGGTGCCGCTGCCCTTTGCGTTCTTGGTATTGCTTTTCACATGTACCTCTCTTTCCTCTGAAATTATAAAACGGCCAGTCAGTCCGTTGTTTAGCTTTGTCTGTCGCTATCCAGCCACGCCACGAATTCTTCCAGCGATAGCTTTCCAGCGACACAGTCATCCCGCTTTCTGCGAGCCTCCTGAGACCAGGTATTGAATTCCTCCCGCGTCATCAGACCATAGCGGATACGGGCGTTGTGGGCCTTGTAGGAGCGCTTATACTCCCTGATGGCTGGCTCCTCCAGCTTCCGTTTCTCGTAAAGCCGGAGAGAACCCATCTCCTTGCAGGTTTTTGTAGAACCATCAATGAGCCGGTCGCAAAATTCCAGCCGGGTATTGCCCATAATGCCGAAGTAGCGTCCGCAGAATTTACAGACGCGGAATCTCAGATCACGGCGGATATACTCCGCAAGGATAAACTGCGTAAAATCTTCCGCCCTTTCCGCATCCAGCGTATCGGCAAAGAAGTCTTGAATGTCATTCCGCTGTTCTTCATTCAGAATATCATCGTATGGGAAAAATCCATTTGCTCCCTTCATGACAGGGCCGTAGGATACCTCACGATAGCTTAGCGGAAGATAGTTGTTCCATTCCGCCGCACCCTTTTCACCCAGCGCTTGACGCTGCGCAAAGTACCGCGCCGTCATATTCTCCGGCTTACTGGCCTCGAAGAAATTCTCCGCCAAATACAGCAGTTTCGGCTGTAACTCCGTGTAGTAGGTCATTTGGCGCTCGATTTCATCCGTCCCCAGTCGCTTCCCCTGTTCATAGTATAGCTGCTGCCGCTGGATGCTGGCCGCCAGCGGCGCAAACGCGGGACTGCACCGCAGCCAGTAAAGGGCAATGCTAAACAGTTGAAGGAACTGTGTATCCACATCATTTCCCGCCCGTATTTCCTTAAGGCATGTTTTGATATTCCCCAGATGCGCCGGAAACACCTTTAAGTCTGCGTACAGAAACTCCGTCAGTGCCGTACCAATGGGATATTCCTTGTGGTACAGCGTGAAAATGCCCCCCGGCGTTTTCGCTTCTGTCCGAATTTCAAAGCATTCCGTAACAGAATCCATATAGCACGCTGCCCAGATGCGATTAGTTGGCGCAGGCGGATTTTTAAACGGATACATACAGCTTCCTCCATAATAGACCGACTGATAAAAAATAATTTCAAATAGGCTATTGACAATGCAGCAGCCTTTGATTATACTGTTTCCACAATAGGCGACTTACCAAATCTTTTATATCATTAAAAGTCTATTATGTCAAGAACAATTTTCAAAGGAGGTCACACATGAACAACAACTACGAAAACCTGCCTGCGGTGCTGAATGCCAATCAGTTGGCTACGGCACTGGGCATTTCCCGTGCCGGAGCCTACCAGCTGCTGAACACTGCCACCTTTCCCACCCTGCGGATCGGCAAGCGGCTGCTGGTGCCGAGAGACAGGCTGGTGGAATGGATCGAACAGAACACAGGAGGCGGCCATGTGGGAGGATAAAGAAACGACTGCCCCAGATCCATCTGTTGCACCAGATGGGGAGCAGCCGTCCGCGCTTGCACGCACAGACAGTATAGCAACTTTTGAGGAAACAAACAAGCAATTCGGCAAAATGCGTATCTTTTCCATGCCGGAGCTGATGGACACCCATTTCCCATCCCGGCCATGTATCATTGAAAACTTGCTGCCAGCGGGGACATACCTCCTCGCTGGCGCTCCCAAAATCGGCAAATCCTTCCTCGTCCTGCAAATGGCCTATCAGGTGAGCGCAGGAGAGCCGTTTTTAGGCTTTCCCTCCCGGCAGGGCACAGTTTTGTACCTTGCTCTGGAGGACACCTACGAGCGATTACAGAAGCGTTTGGCACAGATGACAGAACGGGACAGTCCCGATCTGGTGCTGTCCGTTCTGGCGGACACGCTGGAAGAAGATCTGCTGGAGCATCTGGAAAACTTTCTGTTTGAGTACCCGGAAACGGTGCTGGTCATCATTGATACGCTCCAACGCATCCGGGGACGGGTGCCGGACAACGGCAGCTACGCCGCGGATTACGATACCATCGCCAAGCTGAAGGCGTTCTCAGACCAACGCGGCATCGCCCTGCTGCTCGTTCACCACACCCGCAAGGAGGGGGCGGAGGATGTGTTCGACACCATCTCCGGCACCAACGGCATCTTGGGGGCGGCAGACGGTGCTTTCGTTTTGCACAAGGACCAACACACGAGCGGGGACGCCATCCTCGATGTGGTGGGACGTGACCAGCCGCAGATGCGGCTCCGCCTGCGTTTTGACCCTACTCATAGTCTTTGGCAGGTGACAGAGGTGGAAACAGAGCCATTCAGGGAGCCGCCGAACCCGCTGCTGGAATTTCTTTCCCGGCTGGTAAATGAAGAAAATCCTCTGTGGAGCGGCACGGCAACGGAGCTGGTACAGTGTCTTTCAGAGATAGACAGTACACAAGCTTTTTCACCCAACTGGATCGTGCGGACGCTGAACGTGCGGCAGGATGACCTGCTGCGAAAGTACGGCATCCGCTACGGTTCCCGGCGCACGAAGGATGGAAAGGTCATCCTTCTGCGGTGGGAAGGTGTACGGTAATGTACGGTATGTACGGTAAAAACGGGAGTGGGGTATCCCCCGAAAATACCGGACATATCGGACATACCGTACACCAGAGGGCTGAATGACCTGTCGCACCGACAGGGCATTTCGCCCGTTTCAGGGAGTCCAGAGGGAACGGCTGGCACACGGACTTTGGTACAAAGTATAGTGTGTTATACCCATCACGGCGGGGGACGGAAACGAACGCGGGCTGGCGGTGGCCAGCCGCGTTTGTGACCGGGCCGAAAACGAAGTGAAGGCGGGTGTCGGTATCGACACCCGCCGCAGCGCACGGTTTCAGAAGCCGTGACGGGGATTCCCCGTTCCCCGGTCTCCCAGACTATAATAAGGGGAGGTTCCACATGGCATACGCCATTTTACGATTTGCAAAGCACAAGGGCGGCGCGTCCAAGGCGCTGAGTGCCCACCACGAGCGGACAAAGGACAGCTACGCCAGCAACCCGGATATTGATCTCAGCCGCACGGCACAGAACTTCCATCTGGTGACGCCCCGGTGGAGCTACGAACAGGAGATCAAGCACCGCATCCAGACGGCAGGCTGCCGGGTGCGGAAGGACAGCGTGAAGTTCGTGGACACGCTGGTAACGGTCAGCCCGGAGTTTGCCAAGGCCCACGAAGCGGAAATGCCGGAGTATTTCCGGCGGGCCTTTGACTTTCTGAAGGAGCGTGTAGGCGAGGAAAATATTTTCTCCGCCGTGGTACACATGGACGAAACCACGCCCCATATGCACCTCTGCTTTGTCCCGCTGACCAGGGACAAGCGGCTGTCCGCAAAGGAGATCCTCGGCAACAAGAAAAGCATGATCCGCTGGCAGGATGATTTCTATGCCTGCATGGCGGAACGGTGGCCGGAGCTGGAGCGTGGTACGCCCGCCGTGGAGACCAAACGCAGGCACCTGACACCCCAGTGGTACAAGAAGGTCACGGCGATGGACGCCAAACTGGAGCTGCTGGAGGCCACGCTGAACAACATCAACGTGTTCAACGCAGGCAAGAAGCGGGAGGAGGCCGTTGCGCTGCTGGCGCAGCTGCTGCCGGAGGTGGAATCCTTTCAGGTGGAAACACAGCGGCTGCGGGATACCATCGCCCACGAGCGGCGGAACGCAAGCTTCCAAAGGGAGATCAATGCGGATCTGCGAAACGAGTTAAAAGCAGAACGCAATCACAGCTTTGACCAGAGCATGAAGCTTTCCGAGCTGGAGCGGCGCTGCAAGCGGGCAGAGAAGCTCTTGAGCAAGATCCCTCAGGAGGAATTGGATAAATTACTGCCCAAACAAAAGGGCTTGGAACGGTAATAGAGCGGCAGGGCCGCCTTGCAACAGCAAGGCGGCCCCGTCTGGAGATCCCCTTCATTCGTCATCCACCACATATCTTCGCTGTGCAATCAGAACAACTCATCTAAGGCAGAACTTCCATCATCGATTTCAGTTCGTGATCAGTTAAGCATCCGCTGTCAACACGGCCTGCCTTACCGCTTCAAAATCGTACACATGAATACTCTCGTATGATGAGTTCAAAGGGTGATCCATACGGATCGTTGTAGCGTATCTTCACGGCATGTTCCTTTCCGCCCGAGAACGAAAAGAGCCGGAACGCATCGCCGCAGAATAAGGCCTGATTACGAAAAGGGCGCACTTATCCTGGGGTAAATTCGTAGGGGTCCATCAGTTGCTGAAATCCCAGAGCATGGATGAAGAGGATTTCCAAACGCTCATCGCAAAACATCTTGACAGAATCGAAGAATGAAAAAGCCCTTCTCGGAAAATTTCCGAAAGGGGTAGAAAAATTCATAGATCCATGTTATAATACTGTTATAGCTTTGCAAGCAGATGGAGGTGCCATATGGGTTTCTGTGATGATATAAGAGAAATTCGTCAGAAGTGCTTTCTCTCCCAGGAGGCTTTTGCAAAAGAACTGGGGGTGTCGTTTGCCACAGTCAACAGATGGGAATCCGGCAAAACGAAACCCACATATAAGACAATGAAGCTTATCGATGATTTTTGCAAGAGCCGTAGTATAGATTTCGATATCAGGCACGAATTGGAGGGGCAATTATGAGCGGCACCGCAAAACACTATATCTCTTTATTCACTGGTGCCGGCGGGTTAGATATTGGTTTTAATGAGGCTGGATTTCATGGTTTGCTGGCATCTGACATAATGCCGCAAGCTAAAGAGACATTCATATTGAATTATCCTAATGAGCCATATCTTCTTGAAGATATCAGGACACTGTCGATTTCCGAGATAAAAAAATATGTTGGAGATAAGAAGGTGTCTGTAATTATCGGTGGACCTCCTTGCCAAGGCTTCTCAAATATGGGGAATAAGAATTCCGCTGATCCTAGAAATATGCTTTTTGAGAGCTATGTGAAAATCGTTGACGCAATCAGACCGACATGCTTCTTATTTGAGAACGTCAAGGGGCTTAGAACCATGTTTGAAGGAAGATATTTCAAGAAGGTTATCGAAGGCTTTTTGGCTATTGGATATAATCTGCATTACGCTTTAGTAGACACCTCTAACTATGGGGTTCCGCAGAAGCGTGAAAGAATCATCATTTTTGGGACTATGCTCGACAAACAGTTCCTTTTCCCGGTTTTTAATGCAGACTCTTTCGGAAGGATTACAGCGTATAAAAATGTTGGGGAAGCCATCAATGACCTTACTGATAAGGGTGAAGAAGTCCCTAATCATATCGCACTTAATCACTCCGACATTGTGGTTAGAAGATATGAGTTGATTCCAGAAGGTGGGAAACTGCCCAAGCCTGAGTTTCTACCCGAAGACATTCGACGTAAAAACTTTGGCAACACCTATACAAGACTGAGCAGAAACGAAGTATCTTCAACCATTGTGCCTGGGAACAATGCCCTGCCTGTTCATCCGACATTGAACAGAAGCCTTACCCCAAGAGAAGCTGCACGTATACAGACTTTCCCAGATGATTATATCTTTATGGGAGATAGACGGTCTCAGTGTATCCAAGTCGGAAATGCAGTACCTCCGCTGATGGCCGCTAAACTGGCCCATTGTGTTGATATGTATATCGATGGGATTGAATACGACGGAATTCAGCCAGACCAGTCTTTCTATGTTAATACTGATAATGACTTTTCCGGGATTCAAAGTAAAGCCAAGAGAGCAACTTTAAAGTTTGGAGATCTGTTTAGCGGTGCAGGCGGTTTCACTAGAGGGTTAGAACAAGCAGGACTGGAATGTGTCTTGGGCGCTGAATGGAACGATTATGCCGTAGAAGCATATCGGAAGAATTTCGGGCATGAATGCTTGCAAATAGACCTTTCCACAGAAGAGAATCAGGAGTTAGTTGCAAAGCGATTAAAGGATGCACACGTTGACCTTGTTGTTGGCGGGCCTCCTTGTCAGGGTTTCTCGATTTTTGGCAATAGGCGTTTTGTT
>CDZH01062837.1_pt1 | contig 69464 bp, 65 predicted proteins | sample 557721 | NCBI WGS metagenome assembly CDZH01 (sample SAMEA3182062, study PRJEB8094) | gut metagenome | biome: human; feature: gut; material: Stool; isolation source: human stools | place: Canada | collected 2013-01-14 | reverse complement strand
GCCTCAAAGTCAAAGTGAAATAGATCCATATGGAACGGCGCATTTTTATGGTTTGACGCTTGCTTTCGCAGTTGGGTATTCACCCTTGCCCGCAAAACCGAAAGAGAAAAGGGCTTGGTAATGTAATCATCAGCACCTCTCTCCAGTCCGTCTACGATGTCCAGATCGGTGTCGTTGGCAGTCAGCAGAATAACAGGAACTCCGGGTATGTTTTCCTTGACCTCCCGGAGCAGCTCAAGCCCACTGCCATCCGGCAGATTGATATCCAACAGGATCAGGGATACACCGCCGCAAAGCAATTGCTCTCTTGCCGCTTTTAGATCATGGCAGGATATAATCTGGCGGTCATCTGCTTTCAGCGCTTTGCATAAGCCTTGATTCAAGCCGATATCATCTTCAACAATCAGTAATTGCTCCATATATCTCACTCCCTCGTTATTCAAATACCACCATTATTTCCTTGGGCAATTTTTCGTTCTCACAGTTCAGAAGATAGGCGATTGCTCTGCTTGCAAATTTGTTTGTTTTCACTGTATCCCAATCGGCAAGCAAAATGACCTCTGCCTTGCCGTTCTCAAAATCTAATGATATTTCGCCCCATTCGCCGTCGCAGTCTGCCTGATATTCGTAGATTGCGGCGGCGATTTTCTTTTTTCGCTTGATCTTGGATTTCTGTTTTAGCCGGACTGCATGGATTGCGCCCTCGGCAACCAACAATTCCGTCAACTTGTCCACTGCTTTTCGGTAGGCTCGTTCTGCACCGCTGGCTGTACTGCCCTCAAACATAACCGCCAGTTCTTCAAAGGTGGGGCGGTCTTTCCATGAGCTGACACGCCCACAGGTCATGCAAATTGCTAACCGTTTTTCAAGCAAGGTCTGTTCCCGGTAATTCAGTTTCTCAAATGCCCGCTGCACCTTTTCTGCCTGTATGCCGTTCCAGAGGATATCGGTATAGTTCCAGCTATCGTCAAGGGCTACATCCTCGCCTGTTTCCTCGCCGTTCTCGTCTGTCACATAGAATGGCTGCTGATTGCGGATTCCACGGACAACTTTCAGATATTCTTCCGCAAGGGCAAGATCGCAGTTGTATTTCTTGGAAAATTCGTTGACCGCATCCTTGGTATTGTGGTACAGCCAAGCCATTGACCGCACCATTTTGTAATTGGTCAGAGAGGACACCGACCATTTTTCTTCGCCCATGCGAAAACGGAGCATAGCATCCCGGATGAACGGGAAAATGTATGTAGCATACTCTGCACCCTTGGCAAGGTCATAGTCCATCAGCTTTTGGAGCATTTGCTCCCGGCAGGAGAGCTTTATATCTATAAATCGGTCTGTGTCATACAGATCGCCGCCATCCACACCGAGAAAGTCTTTGATGCGCTTGTTAAGCTGCGGCTCGTAGTGGTGTAGGAAGAATGAGAAATATATCAAATTCTTTTCCTGCAAGGCAGACAGGATATATTCGTTCAGATTGCCCACCGCTGGAGGCTCCGGTTCCAGTTGGAAGATGCGCTCTGCCGCATAAGGAATGATGCCGTCACCGTGCGGATTGACAGCGTGTTTTGGTATGTATCCGGTCATGTCCCATGAAAAATCACTCAGCATAGCGCACCTCCTTTCGGTTCTTTCTCTATCAATATCGACAGTAATTATGCATCGAACTTTTTGTTAGTAGTATTATTTTCGTCGTCCATCATATCACTTAGCACGGCAAAAGCTTGGCTCAGCGGCACAGCCTTAGAAGTCCAGTTTTTCAAACTAAACAAGTTGGAAGATTCATCAAACACATCAAATTCGTCTGTCCCATCAGTGATTTTCTTCAAGTACAACATTTCTATCAAATACAAAGCTCCCAAGATATTTAGTACATTCTCCTGCTTTGCTTGCTTCAACTGCTCATAGCGGTTGTGCTTGACATCTGTAAATGCTCCCCACCATTGCAACGACTGTGCGGGCTGGGTAATATCCCAATTCATAAACGGTTGTATTTCGATATCGTATTCCTGTACACTGATTTTTTGATTTTTTATATCCGGTGTGTTGGTCAAAATATACTGTGCATAGTCTGCAACCGTTTTTCGATCCGTTGTATTGAAACCGCAAAACTCTTTGAATACAGTATCCAACTCTGCCCCTATGGCTTGAATTAAGAGGGCATATCCGTTAGAAAATGCATCAAAATTGTCCTCATGTAGTTCTACAAACTCTATTGATTCAACAAAACGCTTTTCGAGCATTAAGTAGTATTTCCAATGATTCTGACTAAGTTCTTTTCTATTCATGTTTGTCCCTTTCTTTGTATATTTTTGCACTTGCTTCCTTTTTCAAAGCCGCCTGGTCCATTTCTTTTTCATAAGCTCCCTTGGCATAGGCTACATTGCTCAATGCCCGGAGCATCTTATCTTTTGCCAGCTTTTTCATAACCTCTGCAAGATCAGCGTCCAGAGTACCACGCTTCACATAGCGGTTTATGGTGTTCAGTCGTTTCTCATAAATCTGTTTCACCGGATGATCGTCCGCAAGCTCCCGTTGTTCTCTGCCTTTCAGGTTGCCGATCTGCCGACAGGTGCGGTGCAGCTTGTCCCCCGGTGCATAGCCGCCACAGTATTTGGTGTGCCGTGCGTTGGTGGTCAGAAACCACTTGCCGCAGATTTTGCATTTCTTTGGTGCATGACCAACACACAGGCCCTCAAAGAGATCAGACCGGAACATCCCTACAAAGGATACATAGTGCATCCGCTTGACCAGCTTCGCAACTTTTTCGCCGGGACGGATGACGGATACATACTGAACGGAATTGTTCAGGGTAGACATCCAGGCATTGCCTTCCGTGATGGAAAACTCCGGCGGGAAATAGCTGCCGAACATTTTTGCAAAACCCTCTGCGGTGCGGTCTGCTTCGTTGCCGTCTGTTTTTTCTGCAAAATCAAGCATGGCCGTTTGGTATTCCCCAAGGGAGTATGCCAGATGCCCGAAAACTGCGGTATAGCGTTGGAGCATCATCGCATCGGTAAAGTTCTGGATTTCTTCAAATTGCAAAGAATTGGTTGCGGCTTTTATGGCAAACTCCACATATTTCAGCGCATTGTCCACAGTAAAGACTTTTTCAATCCGTTCTCTGTGCTTTGAGATATTCATATAGGAGAACGGCGGTGTTTGACTGAGAATATCGAGCATCGTCAGAGCAGCTTCCTTTGCAATAGGACAGAGTGCAGAAGCATCCTGTCCGGCGTTTAATATTCCAAGCAGCAGATTGATTTTCTCGCATTGCTCGTTTATTTTTGCAATGGTATTCACAGGAACATTCAGTGCATCACAGGCAAGCGTACCGACAGGAAATGTTTTGCTCTCATATATGACCGTATCCTGCCAGAAATCCAATGTCATCAATTCTTGATTCATGCTTGCCCTCCTGTCCTGTTTTTTCATTTTTCTAATTATATCATGTAAATGTGAAGAAATCTACGTCCTCAGATAAGTTGTCCTGTTTTTTGAAACAGGATTGTCCTGTCATTAGCCTGTTTTTTGAAAAATCCGTCATAACCATAATAGAAGGAGCGAAGCACCTGCCAATCACGGCGGGTGCTTCGTGCTTTCCAGAATATTATGAACGGAGGGTTTTCTATGACAATCTATGAAACCATCAAGGCGGCAATCAGCGTCAAGCAAGCCGCCGAACACTACGGGCTGAAAGTGAGCCACAACGGCATGGCTTGCTGCCCGTTCCACAACGACAGGCATCCGAGCTTGAAGCTGAATGAGGACTATTTTTTCTGCTTCGGCTGCGGAGCCAAAGGGGATGTGATCGACCTTGTGGCAAGGCTGTTCAATCTGAGCAGTTATGAAGCAGCGCAAAAGCTGGCTTTGGACTTCGGGCTTGACCCGAAACCGCCCACTGCCGCAGCTATGGTCAAGCCGAAGCGTCCCTATATCCGTCAGTTCCGGGAGGATGAAATGCTGTGCTTCCGGGTGCTGACGGATTATTTGCATCTGTTGGAAGATTGGAAAGTGCGCTATGCTCCCAAGACACCGGAAGATGCTCTGGATGACCGTTTTGTGGAAGCCTGCCAGATGCACTGCCATATCGAATATATGGCAGATGTGCTGACGGTGGGTGATCTGGAAGAACGGGTGGCATTGGTGGACAAGCTGATGCAGGACGGCAAAATTGCTTTTCTGCAAGAGTATACCGCACAAAAGAAAAAGAAGGTGGCGCACCATGGCGAAGAACCGGAAAACGCCTGATATGAACTTGCCCATGTGGTTTGACGGGCAGAACATCAACGAAGCTCTGTTTTGTGAAGAATTTCTGCAAGAGCGCAGGATCATCTTCGCAAACGGAGCTTTTTTCACGCCCGATGGTCGAGTGACGGACGATCTTCCTCTGCGTGGGGAGATTTACGACAAGCTGAAATTCTGTGCCGTAAACAATATCCCCCGGAAGATCACCAACATTCTGGAAGTGCTGAAACTGGAAGCGCAAGTGCCGGACTTTCCACCGGAGCAGGATCGGATTCATTTGTCCAACGGTACGCTGCTATTGAACGGCACATTTACCGAGGGCAGACCGGCTATCGTGCGGAGCCGTTTGCCGGTTGCTTACAATCCCGATGCTACTGCGCCGGTGATCTGGCTGAACTTTCTGGATGGGTTGCTTTACGCCGAGGACATTCCAACTTTGCAGGAGTTTATCGGCTATTGCCTGATTCCCTCCAACAAGGGGCAGCGCATGATGGTGATTAAAGGCAACGGCGGCGAGGGTAAATCTCAAATCGGTGCGGTACTGTCTACCATCTTCGGCACGAATATGAAAGACGGCAGCATCGGCAAGATTTCTGAAAACCGCTTCGCCCGTGCCGATTTGGAACACATTCTCCTGTGCGTGGATGATGATATGCGGATGGAAGCTCTGCGCCAGACCAACTATGTAAAATCCATCGTGACAGCACAAGGCAAGATGGATTTGGAACGTAAAGGCAAGCAGAGTTATCAGGGCTGGATGTTCGCCCGATTGCTGGCATTCAGCAACGGTGATCTGCAAGCCTTGTATGACCGCAGCGACGGATTTTATCGCAGACAGCTTGTGCTGACCACCAAGGAAAAGCAGGTGGACAGAGCTGACGATCCTGATCTTGCAGAGAAGATGAAAGCTGAAGCCGAGGGTATCTTCCTGTGGGCATTTGAAGGCTTGCAGCGGCTTGTTGCCAACAACTTTAAGTTTACGGAGAGTGACCGCATCCGTGAAAATCGGGAAGCGGTCAAGCGTGACAACAACAATATCTTTGATTTCATGGAATCAGAGGGATATATCCGGCGCAAAGCGGATGCGTCCATCAGCTCCAAGGATTTCTATGAAATCTACCGGATGTGGTGCGAGGAAAACTCCCTTGCACCGCTGAAAGCCCGCAGCTTCAGCGACGCCATGATTGCCAATGCCAGAAAATTCAATCTGGAGCATTGCAACAACATCACCAACTCTGCTGGACGGCGGGTTTGGGGATTCATGGGAGTGGAAGCCATTGCACGACCTCATATAAATGGGTTTTACGGAGATTCGCCGTGTACGTACGTACCGGAGGACATTCCGGAGGAATGGCGGCAGGTCGAGTAAATCCCATTGCTGGTACGTATGTACGCAGCAAAAGAGCGTGAAACGCTTGTTATAGAAACAGCACACATCCTCTCGTTCGGGCTGTTTCTATGTCCACAGGCTTTTGAAAAAGTGTCTGTGGACACCGGCTGCAAGAGGAAGTTGACACAGAACAGCTTCATGCAGACGGGCTGACCATGGGAAAAGGCGCAGACATTTTCGCCTTGGTCAGCAGAGGTCACCGCAGTGACCGCATTCCCCCTCGGGAGAGCCCTCGGAGAGCCCACGGCACTTTGCAGCCAGTATGGATGAAAGTGTCATAGTGGGTTATTACACTTTGAAAAAGTGCCGTTCTCCAGCCTTCCGCTGTTGCAAATCTCAAAGAAAGGAAAAATCCAATGGCAAGAAATGATGGAATAGACCGTACCGTAGCCAGAAATCAGGACTTGGAAACACCGGCTGATGTGGCGAAGGTACAGGAACACAATGAGCGTGAAAAGGACAGCTACAGCAATCAGGACATCGTGCCGGAACGCACTTCTCTGAACGTCCATTTCAAAGCACCCACGGACGATTATGTAAAAATGTTTGAGCAGATGGAACAAGACGGCGTGATCTCCACCAGAGGTCTGAAACCGGATGCCGTCAAATACGGTGAGTTGGTATTTGATGTGAATTCCGCTTATTTCTACAATCATGGCGGCTATGAATTTGCGAAACAGTTTTATGCCGATGCCTACAAAGCTGCTGCGGAGATCGTAGGTGGTGAGCAGTATATCCTCTCCGCTGTGATGCACGCCGATGAGCGCAACCGAGCAATGTCCGAAGCTTTGGGCGAAGATGTGTACCACTACCACCTTCATGTGGTTTATATCCCGGTGGTGGAAAAGCAGATCCTTTGGTCGAAGCGATGCAAGGATGAAGCCCTCCGGGGAACCGTTAAGGAGGTCATCACACAGGTCAGCCGCAGTAAGAAATGGGAGTCCAAGCCGGTGCTTGGCGAGGACGGAAATCCCATGCTCAACGCAAAAGGGAAAAAGATTTTGAAGTCATCCTACAGTGTGTTGCAGGATGACTTTTTCAATTTCATGCGAAACGCCGGTTATACCGATGTGGAGCGTGGAGAACGTGGAAGCACCGAGGAACATCTGACTGTGACCCAGTTCAAGGTGCAGGCAGAACAGCAGCGGCTGGAAGCTGTGACCGGGCAGGTGGCACAGGCAGAACAGAATTTGGAGGATGCCAAAGCTGCCACAGCAAAACAGAAAAAGAAACTGGAATCTTTGCAAAAGGAAACCAAGGCGGCAAAGACCATTGCGCTGACAGTGCAGGACATTGAAGTAATGGGCAAAAAAGCCACATTCGGAAACAATATCACGCTGACACCGGATGAATGCGACACACTCAAACGCTATGCGGTCAATGGCATTATCGCCAATGCTGACAACAAGCGTCTGAAAGAAAAACTGGCTTCCGCAGAAAAGACGGTTTCCATCTGGAAGCAGCGGTATGAAGCGGTAAACGAAAAATATATGGAACTCAAACAGAAAGCCCAACCCTTTCTGGATGCACTGGAAATCGCATCCGAAAAGGTTCGGGCTTTTATCAATTCTATCCTCATCAGAGGAAAGCAAACACAGGAACACGAACACCCTGCCCGGAAGCGTGGACAGGATATGGAACTTTGATGGAGGAATCGCCTATTGAAGAAATATTATGAGGAAGCGAAATATAATGCGGCATTTGACCGCTGTGTGGATGTTATGAGCCAGATGCTCCAGAAATATGGACATCAGGTTTTGGATAAATTGGAACAGGACGCACCGCAGGGAGTGGAGCATTCCGAGGAAAGTAATCAAGCGCAGCTTCTGACGGATAAGGCTGCATAAAATTTGCAATTTACACGTTGCGTATTCGCTATGGCTATGCTATAATGATTACGCAACGTGTATTTTTTGCTTTTGTGGAGAAAAGACGGATGGATTGTAAAAACAGAATTATAAAGTTGCGTGAAAGCACAGGACTGAATCGGAAAGATTTTTGCAAGCTCGTCCATATTCCTTACCGGACTATGACTGAATGGGAATTGGACAACCGCCATGCACCGGATTATGTGCTGTGGCTTTTGGAGTATTATATCCGCAACGAGGGACTTATGGTAAAAGGAAGGAATGAGGGAGGTGGAGATTCTGAAAAAGAAACAACTTAAATGCTATCTTTATACAAGAGTGTCCACCTCGATGCAGGTTGACGGATACAGCTTGGATGCCCAGCGTGACAAGCTGCGGAAGTATGCGGCATACGAGGATATGATCGTTGCCGGGGAGTATTCTGACGAGGGCTTTTCCGGAAAGAACATTCAAGGGCGGCAGGAGTTTCAACGGATGCTGAATGACATCCAGGACGGCAAAGATGATGTTTCTTATGTGTTGGTCTTTAAGCTGTCCCGATTTGGCAGAAATGCAGCGGACGTTCTGAATTCTTTGCAACTCATGCAGGATTTCGGTGTCAATCTGATCTGCGTGGAGGATGGCATTGACAGCTCCAAGGATGCAGGAAAGCTGATGATCTCTGTGCTGTCTGCGGTGGCAGAGATTGAGCGAGAAAATATCCGCACACAGACAATGGCAGGACGTGAGCAAAAGGCTCGTGAGGGCAAATGGAACGGCGGTTTCGCTCCATATGGATACAAACTGGAAAATGGAAACCTTGTCATTGCAGAGGATGAAGTGGAAGTAATTCGTGTCATTTATGACCGCTACATTCACACTAATGAGGGTGTTGCAGGAGTTGCAAAATATCTGAACCGCAATGGTTATACTAAGAAACTAAGACAGAATAATACCATTCCGGGATTTTCAAGAGATTTTGTGAAAAATGTATTGTACAATCCTGTTTATATGGGAAAGATTGCTTACGGCAGACGAAGAACAGAAAAGAAACAGGGTACAAGAAACGAGATGCACGTGGTTGAGCAGTCGGAGTTCCCGGTTTATGAAGGACAACACGAAGCTATCATTTCCGAAGAGGATTGGTATCTGGCACAGGAAAAGCGCAAGATCAATTCTTTTAAGCGGGAAAAGGTTAACAATCCAGACCACGCACACATCCTGTCCGGTATCTTGAAATGCCCATGCTGCGGAAAGAGTATGTACGGCAATATCGCCAAGGCGCACAGCAAGGACAAGAAAACACGGTATTATTACTACTGCAAAAATACGGTAACACCTACCGGGCATGAGTGCAGTTTCCGTCTGAATATCGAGCAGACGGAAATCAACAAATTTGTGGCGAAGGTTATCTCCGCTATGGTCAACAATCCACGGTTTGTAGAAGCGATTCAGGCGAAAATCGGAACAGCAGTTGATACAGAAGATATGGAACGGCAGATTGCTGTCCTACAAGGGCGGCTAAAGCAAGCCTTTGGAACGAAAAGCCGCTTGGAGCGTCAGATGGATACCTTGGACATCAATGATGCCCACTATGACAGAAAGATTTTGGACTTGCAGCGCCGCTATGATGAGCAGTATGACACCATAGAGGAAATCGAAGTTCAGATTGGCGAATTGCAAAGTCAGATCCGCAGCATCCAGCAGGAGAAGATTTCCGGAGACAATATCTATCGCTTGTTGCTGGCATTTGATGAAGTCTACCATTCCGCAACGGAAGCGGAGCAGAAGGAGTTTATGAAGGCCTTTATCGAGCGAATTGAGATGTTCCCGGAGAAAAGGAAAGACGGAAGCTGGATAAAGAAGATCGTATTCAATTTTCCTGTGCCTGTTGATGGTGAGGAAGTGAAAGAACTTCCCTTGGAAACTGAAACAACTGTCGAGACGGTAGTTCTTTTGTCCAGAAAAACTCCGGATGATACGATAGAGGTCGACCTGGACTTTGATGAACTGGATATTACCTCTGCCGAGTCGAAGTAGACCTATCAGGAAATCAAGGATTATGTGCTGAAAGAATTTGGCTTAAAGGTTTCAACTTTATATATTTCTCAGGTCAAACGGAAGTACGGCATCAAAGTCGGGGAGCATTACAATATCTCTCAAAAAGAAAACCAGAAAGTGCCGCAATGTCCGAAAGAAAAGGAAGATGCTATCCGGGCTGCTCTTGAACATTTTGCAATGATCTAAAAGTCATTGTTGATTTCAAGGAGGAATAGCATATGAAGTCACTATTCGAGGAACTGGGCAGAACCTACACATTGGGTGCAGACGGAATGTATTATCCCAATCTTTCTCTGCCCGAAGAAGAACCGCACTACGGCAAATACGGCAGAATGCGTCTGCATTATCTGAAGGAGCATCGCAAGGTGCTGTATAACACTCTTGTGCTGGAGGGAAAGCTGGTAGCGCATCTGAACGAGATTGATGATACCGCACACCGGAGAATGGAGCGTTTGATCCGGCAAATGCAAGAGCGTCAGGGCATAAATGAAGGATTGAAGGCTCGTGACCAGATGGCATGGGTCGGCGCTATGAATAACATCCGTAATGCTGCGGAAGAAATTGCGTTGAGTGAATTGATTTAGGTTGACTTATCGCCAAGGAGCGTGTTAATCGCCTGAACTACCACATTTTCCAATACCATCTCATTGACGATTCTTGCGTGGCATTCCTGTCCGGTTGGCTCCAGTCTACTGATGCAGCGCCAGACGATGGATTTGCAGCCGCGATTGTTCCAGTGAATTCTGCGGAACATTTCACCGCATTCGCCGCAAATGACAATCTGTGCAAAGCAGTGGTTGCAGCTGTAGGAGCGCTTTTTGCCATTGGCACTGGTTTTGACCACTCGCCTGCGTACCAGCTCTTCCTGTACCCGCAAGAAGATGTCCTTTGGAATGATTGCTTCGTGGTTGCCCTCCACATAGTATTGCGGAACAATGCCGTTGTTCTTGACTCTGGTTTTATTCAGGAAGTCTGTGGTGTAGGTCTTCTGAAGAAGAGCATCACCGATGTATTTTTCATTTCGAAGAATCTTGTTGATGGTGCTGGTCCACCATTTTGTTTTGCCAGCGCCGGTGAGGATGCCGTCAGCCTCCAGACCTTTTGCAATCCGGTCCATAGAGTAAAGGCATTGTCGTAAAGAAGCTCCTCGGTTACCGCCGCTGTTTTCAGAAGCTGGACGGCACCTTCCGGCCCCCTGAACCCAAACCGGAAACGGATGTCCCGCAATCGGGGAATGGTCCCGGAGTACAGGCAGCGGAAGGCGAATTACCTGATTTGAATGAAATATCCGATTCCGGTAAAAGCAGACGGAGAGCAGATATAGCATACGAAGAACCCTTGGCACAGCCTGAATAGGCTGCGCCTTTTGCATATAAAAGCGGACAAAGGCGAGCGCATCGGTTCAGATGCGCCCGCCTTTTCTGCATTTATTCTTGCTGCTTGGCCCGCTGCTTTGCAACGCTTGCGTGATGCTTTGCTTTGGATGTTTCCCCATGGGGCAGGTCCCACGGGGCCCCTCGATTTCACTCAAATTGCCGAAATGAATCTGGGCAATTTCAAGGTGTCACTTTGCGAAACGCTTGTACGCCGCATTTGCGGCGGCATGACCATGCCTCAGAACAATCCGGTGATTTTTCCATCCTCGTCCACGTCGATCTTTTCGGCAGCAGGGACCTTGGGGAGGCCCGGCATGGTCATGATGTCACCCGTGAGGGCTACGATGAACCCGGCGCCGGCGCTGACCTTCAGGTTCCGCACGGTGACGGTGAAGCCCTCGGGCGCACCCAGCAGAGTGGAATCGTCGGACAGGGAATACTGGGTCTTTGCCATGCACACCGGCAGATCGCCGAAGCCCAGATCAAAGAGCTGCTGGGCCTGCTTCTGGGCGGCGGGGGTCAGGACGGCCTGCGCGCCGCCGTAGACCCGGTTTACAATGGCGTTGAGCTTATAGATGAGAGAGGTGTTGTCGGGATAGGCGAAGGTGAACTCCTCCGGGGTGGGCTGCTCCGGGCAGGGCTCCTCGCACAGGCGTACCACTTCGGCAGCCAGGGCCTTGCCGCCCTCGCCGCCCTTGGCCCAGACCTCGGACAGCACAGCGCGGACACCCAGCTCCCGGCACTTGTCCTCCACCAGCTGCAGCTCGGCTTCCGTGTCGGTGGGGAAGGCGTTGACCGCCACCACGCAGGGCAGGTGGAAGGTGTTGCGGATGGTGTCTACATGATGGAGCAGATTGGGCAGGCCCTTTTCCAGCGCGTCCAGATTCTCGTGGTTCAGCTCGGCCTTGGGCACGCCGCCGTGGCTTTTCAGTGCCCGGACGGTGGCTACCACCACCACGGCACTGGGCCGCAGACCCGCCAGACGGCACTTGATGTCCAGGAATTTTTCCGCGCCCAGATCCGCGCCGAAGCCGGCCTCGGTCACAGCGTAATCGCCCAGCTTCAGGGCCATGCGGGTGGCGGTAACGGAGTTGCAGCCGTGGGCGATGTTGGCAAAGGGACCGCCGTGGATCAGCGTGGGCGTACCCTCCAGTGTCTGCACCAGATTGGGCTTCAGTGCGTCCTTCAGCAGGGCGGTCATAGCGCCCTCGGCCTTCAGATCGTGGGCGGTGACAGGCTTGCCGTCATAGGTGTAGGCCACGATCATCCGGCCCAGCCGTGCTTTCAGATCGGTGATGCCGCTGGCGAGACACAGCACCGCCATGACCTCGCTGGCCACGGTGATGTCAAAGCCGTCCTCCCGGGGAACGCCCTGCATTTTGCCGCCGATGCCGTCAATGATGTGGCGGAGCTGGCGGTCATTCATATCCACGCAGCGCTTCCAGGTGATCTGCTTTACGTCAATGCCCAGAGCGTTGCCCTGCTGAATGTGGTTATCCAGCATGGCGGCCAGCAGGTTGTTGGCCGCGCCGATGGCGTGGAAATCGCCGGTGAAGTGGAGGTTGATGTCCTCCATGGGGACCACCTGAGCGTAGCCGCCGCCGGCAGCGCCGCCCTTGACGCCGAACACGGGACCGAGAGACGGTTCCCGCAGAGCGGCCACGGCGTTTTTGCCCAGCTTCCGCAGACCGTCGGCCAGACCCACGGAGGTGGTGGTCTTGCCCTCGCCTGCCGGGGTGGGGTTGATGGCGGTCACCAGGATCAGCTTGCCGTCAGGTCGGTCGGCCCGGTCCTTCAGCAGACGGTGATCGATCTTGGCCTTGTAGCGGCCATACTGCTCCAGATATTCCTCGTCGATCCCCGCGGTGGCGGCGATCTCCGTGATGGGGCGCATCCGGCACTGCTGGGCGATCTCAATATCAGTCAACATGATCCGTGTCCTCCCGTTCTCAAATGTCAAAATACTTCTTCGCAGACTGGAACAGCTTCATATCATAGCAGCCGTCTACATTTTTGTAAAGACCGTCGGCCACACGCTCGGAGTGGCCCATCTTGCCCAGTACCCGGCCATCGGGAGACATGATGCCCTCCACAGCCCAGATGGAGCCGTTGGGGTTTACGTCCACGTCCATGCCGGGGACACCGTGCTCGTCCACATACTGAGTGACGATCTGGCCGTTGTCAGCCAGCTTCCGAACCAGCTCCTCACTGCACAGGAACCGGCCCTCGCCGTGGGAGATGGGGACGGTGTAAATATCGCCCACCTGCGTCCCTGCCAGCCACGGAGAGCGGTTGGAGGCAACGCGGGTCCGCACCAGACGGGACTGGTGGCGGCTGATGGTGTTGAAGGTCAGGGTGGGGCAGGTCTCGTCGGTGTCGATGATCTCACCGTAGGGGACAAGACCCAGCTTGATGAGCGCCTGGAAACCGTTGCAGATGCCCAGCATCAGGCCGTCCCGGTTTTTCAGCAGGTCCATGGTGGCATCCCGCACCTCCGGGTTGCGGAAGAAGGCGGTGATGAACTTGGCGGAGCCGTCCGGCTCGTCGCCGCCGGAGAAGCCGCCGGGGACGAAAATGATCTGGCTGTCCCGGGCTGCCTTGGCGAAGCGGCTGATGGAGTCGGCCACGCCCTGAGCGGACTGGTTGTTCAGCACCAGAATTTCAGGCTCCAATCCGGCCCGCTGAACGGCACGGGCGGAGTCGTATTCGCAGTTGGTGCCGGGGAATACGGGGATCAGCACCTTGGGGACCGCCACACCGGCCTTGGGAGCCGTCCGGGGAGCGGCGGGGGCGGAGAGCACGGGAACCTCCGCCGGATCGGCGATGGTACGGCTGGGATAGACAGATTCCAGAACGCCCTCGTTCAAAGCCAGAAGCTCGGAAATGGGGGCGCTGTCGCCGGCGATCCGCACCACAGGCTCGGCGGTGGTGACGCCCAGGCGGACGGCCTCCGCCGTGTCCTCGGTCAGTTCCGCTACGATGGCGCCGGGATACAGGGTGTTCCAGTCCAAGTCGGCGTTTTCGGCGGTGAAGCCGATCTCGTTGCCGAAGGACATCTTCATCACGCCCTCGGCAAGACCGTTTTCCACGGCCCACGCCGCCCGGACCTTGCCGGCCAGCGCCAGATCATGCAGCCGCTCCCATGCCGCCTTGACGCTATCCGCGTCCGTACCGGAGAACAGGTAAACGGGATGGCCCGCTTTCTTGAACTCAGGAGAAAGCACCTCGCCGGTTTTCAGCGGCGCAATGGCGAAGGAGATCAGCGTGGGCGGCACGTCCAGATCCAGGAAGGTGCCGGACATGGAGTCCTTACCGCCAATGGCGGCGGCGCCCAGTTCCAGCTGCGCGTCCACAGTGCCCAGCAGAGCGGAGAAGGGCTTGCCCCAGCGCTCCGGCTCATTGCGGAGCTTTTCAAAGAACTCCTGGAAGGAGAGATAGGCTTTTTTGTAGTCCGCACCGGCGGCCACCAGCTTGGCCATAGAGGTGTAGACTGCGTTGTAGGCCCCGGTGTAGGGGTCAGTGCAGGTCTGCTCCGGGTCGCAGCCCCAGGCCATGACGCTGGCCTGATCCGTTTCCTGACCGGGCAGGACGGGGAACACGGCGGCCATAGCCTGTGCCGGGGTGCGCTGTGTCCGGCCGCCGAAGGGCATGAGGATGGAACCGGCACCGATGGTGCTGTCGAACCGCTCCACAAGGCCTCGGCGGGAGGCACATTTCAGGCTGGAGGCCATCTCCCGGAGGGACTGGAACCGGGGCTTTGCCAGCTCGGTGCGGTCCTTCTCCGCCACGCGGACCCCGGCGTGCTTCACAGCGCCGTTGGTATTCAGGAAGTCACGGCTCAGGTCGGCGATGACCGTGCCGTTCCACTCCATGATCATGCGGGCTTCTTCCGTGACCACAGCCACCCGGTAGGCTTCCAGATTTTCCGCCTCGGCGGCGGCGATGAAGGTATCCACATCCTCGGGGGCCACCACCACGGCCATGCGCTCCTGAGATTCGGAGATAGCCAGCTCCGTGCCGTCCAGACCGTCATACTTCTTGCGAACGGCGTCCAGATCGATCCGCAGGCCGTCCGCCAGCTCGCCGATGGCAACGCTGACGCCGCCGGCACCAAAGTCATTGCACCGCTTGATGAGGCGGGTCACGGCGCTGTCCCGGAACAGGCGCTGGATCTTGCGCTCCTCGGGGGCGTTGCCCTTCTGGACCTCGGAGGCCATGGTGGAGAGGGATTTCAGGTTGTGGCTCTTGGAGGAGCCGGTTGCGCCGCCGATGCCGTCCCGTCCGGTGCGGCCGCCCAGCAGAATGACCACATCTCCGGGGGCGGGACACTCACGGCGGACGTTATAGGCGGGAGCCGCCGCCACCACCGCGCCGCATTCCAGACGCTTGGCGATGTAGCCCTCGTGGTACAGCTCCGCCACATGGCCGGTGGCCAGACCGATCTGGTTGCCGTAGGAGGAATAGCCCGCGGCGGCGGTCTGGCACAGCTTCCGCTGAGGCAGCTTTCCGGAGAGAGTCTGGTCCAGAGAGGCACGGGGATCACCCGCACCGGTCACCCGCATGGCCTGATGGACATAGGCACGGCCGGACAGGGGGTCCCGGATGCAGCCGCCGATGCAGGTGGCCGCGCCGCCGAAGGGCTCAATCTCCGTGGGGTGGTTGTGGGTCTCATTTTTGAACATCAGCAGCCAGTCCTGGGCTTCGCCGTCCACCGTGGCGGTGACGTGGATGGAGCAGGCATTGATCTCCTCACTCTCGTCCAGCTCCGGCAGCAGGCCCCGCTTTTTCAGGACCTTTGCGCCGATGGTGGCAATGTCCATCAGGGTCTGAGGCCGCTTGGCGGCCTTTTCCTCGCCGTAGACCTCCACCCGTGCGGCCAGGTACCGCTCGTAGGCAGCCTGAATGGCCGCGTCATGGATCTCCACCTGGTCGATGTGGGTGGAGAAGGTGGTGTGGCGGCAGTGGTCGGACCAATAGGTGTCTACCACCCGGATCTCGGTGATGGTGGGGTTCCGCCCCTCGTCATCCCGGAAATAGTCCTGCAAGAATTTCAGATCGTCCAGATCCATGGCAAGACCCAGCTCGTCCCGCAGAGCGTCCAGCGCGGCAGCGTCCATGGAGGTGAAGCCCTCCACGGTCCGGACGGTGGTGGGGATGTCATATTCCATCCGCAGGGTCTCCGGCAGCTCCAGAGACGCCTCCCGGCTCTCCACCGGGTTGATGACGTATTTCTTGACGGCCTCGACCTGCTCCGCCGTCAGCTCGCCCTCCAGAACATATACCCGGGCGGTGCGGACCGTGGGCCGCTCGCCTTGGGATAAGATCTGGATGCACTGGGCGGCGGAGTCCGCCCGCTGGTCATACTGGCCGGGCAGATACTCTACGGCGAACACCGTGTCTCCCTGAGGCACTTCACTCGTCACCGTGTCCAGCTGGGGCTCGGACAGCACCGTTTGAACGGCGTAGTCGAACAGCTCCCGGCTGATGCCCTCCAAATCATAGCGGTTGAACAGCCGCAGACCTGTCAGGGACTGAATACCCAGAAATGCCCGCAGGTCCTCCAATAGAGCGCGGGCTTCGTTGGCCAGCGCTTCTTTCTTTTCTACGTATACTCTGTAAACCATGCCTGCCCTTGCTCCCTTCAGTGGTCCAGCGCTTTCAGGGCGCGCTGGCCGATATCGTGACGGTAGAAGGCATTGTCGAAATGAACGCTCTCCACCCGCTCATAGGCTTTTTCAATGGCGCTTTTCAAATCCGCCGCCGTGGCGGTAACACCCAGCACCCGGCCGCCGCTGGTCAGCAGACGGTCCTCCTCCCGCTTCGCTCCGGCCACATAGGTGTGGGCGGCAGTCTCGGCGGGCATGGTGATGGCGAAGCCCTTTTCATAGTGCTCCGGATAGCCGCTGGACGCCATGATGACACAGCAGGCGGCACCGTCGGAGAACTTCACCTCAGTTTCTGCCAGCGTTCCGTTCCGGCAGGCCTGCATGATCGTCAGCAGGTCGCTTTCCAGAAGGGGCAGGACCACCTGCGTCTCCGGGTCGCCAAAGCGGCAGTTATACTCAATGACCTTGGGGCCCTTCGGCGTCAGCATCAGTCCGAAGTAGAGGCAGCCCCGGAAGGTACGGTTTTCCGCGTTCATGGCCTCCATGGTGGGCAGGAAAATGGTCTCCATGCACACGCGGGCCATGTCCTCGGTGTAGTAGGGGTTGGGGGCCACGGTGCCCATGCCGCCGGTATTCAGACCCTCGTCATGGTCATGGGCCCGCTTGTGGTCCATGGAGGATACCATGGGGACCACGGTCTTGCCGTCGGTAAAGGCCAGCACGGAGACCTCCGGGCCGGTGAGGAATTCCTCAATGACCACCTGATTTCCGCTGTCGCCGAAGGCGCGGTCCAGCATGATGGACTCCACGGCGGCAACGGCGTCCTCCCGGGTCTCAGCGATGAGCACACCCTTGCCCAGGGCCAGACCGTCGGCCTTGACCACCACGGGCAGGGCGCAGGACTTCACATAGTCCATCGCGGCGGCAGCATCGGTGAACACCTGATACTCCGCCGTGGGGATACCGTATTTCTTCATCAGGTCCTTGGAAAAGACCTTGCTGCCCTCAATGATGGCGGCCTTCGCCTCCGGGCCGAAGCAGGGGATCCCGGCGGCCTCCAGCGCGTCCACCGCACCCAGCACCAGCGGATCGTCCGGCGCCACCACGGCGAAGTCAATGCTGTGGGTCTTGGCAAAGTCCACCTGCGCGGAAATATCCTTCGCGCCGATCTCCGGGACGCACACAGCGTCAGCGGCGATGCCGCCGTTGCCGGGAGCGCAGTAGATCGTCTCCACAGCGGGATTCTCTTTCAATTTTTTGACGATGGCGTGCTCACGGCCGCCGCCGCCGATAACCAGAAGGTTCATGGTTCCCTCCCTGAATGAATTTTGGATGCTGCCCCGCAGACGTCTTCCGCAAACCGGTAAGGTGTTTACGGGGGAACGTGCGGGGCAGCGGAACGGATCTGCGTTTGCGTCTGTGCGGACGCGGAAGCTTTGAATTGTACGGCGGCTCAGTGATGGAACAGCCGTGCGCCGGTGAAAGCCAGCACCATGCCGTATTTGTCGGCGGTGGCGATGACATGGTCATCCCGGATGGAGCCGCCGGGCTCGGCAATGTAGGTCACGCCGGACTTTCTGGCCCGCTCCACATTGTCGCCGAAGGGGAAGAAGGCATCGCTGCCAACAGTGACGCCGGCCTGCGTGGCGATCCACGCCTTCTTTTCCTCCGGGGTCAGGACCTCGGGGCGGACCTTGAAGGTGTTCTGCCACACACCGTCGGCCAGCACGTCCTCATACTCGTCGGAGGTGTAGATGTCGATGGCGTTGTCCCGGTCAGGGCGGCGGATGTTGTCTACGAATTGCAGACCCAGCACCTTGGGATGCTGGCGCAGATACCAGTTATCCGCCTTCTGACCAGCCAGACGGGTGCAGTGGATGCGGCTCTGCTGGCCTGCGCCCACGCCGATGGCCTGGCCGTCCTTCACATAGCAGACGGAGTTGGACTGGGTGTATTTCAGAGTGATGAGGGCCACGATCATGTCGATCTTGGCAGCCTCCGGAAGCTCCTTGTTTTCAGAGACGATGTTGGTCAGCATCTCCCTGTCGATCACAAGGTTATTGCGGCCCTGCTCGAAGGTGACGCCGAACACATCCTTGTGCTCCACGGCGGCGGGGACGTAGTCTGCGTTGATCTGGACCACGTTGTAGCCGCCCTTCTTCTTGGTTTTCAGAATTTCCAGCGCCTCGTCGGTATAGCCGGGGGCGATGATGCCGTCGGACACCTCGCCCTTGAGGTACTGGGCGGTGGCGGCGTCGCAGACGTCGGAGAGAGCGGCCCAGTCACCGTAGGAGCACAGGCGGTCAGCGCCGCGGGCGCGGATATAAGCGCAGGCGATGGGGGAGAGCTCGGCGGCGTCATCCACGAAGTAGATCTTCCGGTCCACCTCACTCAGGGGCCGTCCCACGGCGGCGCCGGCGGGGGAGACGTGCTTGAAGCTGGCGGCGGCGGGCAGGCCGGTGGCGGCCTTCAATTCCTTCACCAGCTGCCAGGAGTTCAGCGCATCCAGCAGGTTGATATAGCCGGGCTTTCCGTTCAAAACGGTAAAGGGCAGGTCAGAGCCGTCCTGCATAAAGACCTTGGACGGCTTCTGGTTGGGGTTGCAGCCATATTTCAGTTCCAACTCGTTCATTTCGGCACCTTCTCCTTAATCTCCCAGATTTTTGTTGAACAGGCGCACCTCGCCGTTCACGTTGGTATAGAGGGACACCTTGTTGTCTCCGTTCAGAGCGGCCCAGACCTCCTCCGGCTTGGGAACGGTGACCTCCAGAGGCTCACCGGCAAAGGTGGGCAGAGGATTTCCGTCGCCCTGATAGGTGCTGATGAAATAGCCCTGATTCTCGTCGCAGCCCTCATAGCAGAAGAATTCCCGCAGGCAGCGGCCGTTCTTGCGCTTCAGAATGGACATCTCAAAAGAGCCGTCGGCATTCAGAATGGCGGAGATGCGGGGGGTCCAGTTGGGCTCGTCCGGCTCGTATTCCCGGGTCATCAGACCCTTGCGGAAATCGCCGTGCTGGCAGATGGTGTCCGTCTGATCGCCGTTGGTGACCACCAGCGCGTCGCCCATGGTCCGGACGGGATGATAGATGATGAGGCTGGGATCCTCCAGCTTGGTGGGGTCATGAGCCTCGGTGCGGATGCCGTCCTCCGTTTTCACGAAGATCCGGTTGCGGCTGTTGGCGCTGCGGCCCATGATGAAATAGTAAACGAGGTCCCGGCTTACAAGGATGCCCCGGCCGGGGTAGGGATTCTCCCGCAGAAGGGTCAGAAAATCAAGCATTGCTCTTCTCCTTTACGATTTGTTCCGAGACCAGCTCCGCTGCCTGGGGCAGAAGCAGCCATTCGGCCTGCTCCATGACCCGGCGCTGAAGGGTTTCGGGGGTGTCGTCCGGCAGGACCTCCACCGCTTTTTGCAGCAGGATCTCTCCGCCGTCCGGGATCTCATTGACAAAATGCACCGTGGCTCCCGTGACCTTCACGCCCTTGGCCAGAGCGGCCTCGTGGACCTTCAGACCGTACATCCCCTTGCCGCAGAAGGCGGGGATCAGAGAGGGATGCACGTTCAGGATGCGGGAGGGCCAGCGGGCGGTAAAGTCCGCACTGAGGATGGTGAGGAAGCCGGCCAGAACAATGAGGTCGATCTCATGCGCCGCCAGCAGGTCGGACAGGGCGGACTCAAAGGCCGCCTGACCGCCGCAGCGCTTGGGGGAGACCGTCTCGGCGGGAACGCCGGCGTTGGCCGCCCGGGTCAGGGCGTAGGCGTCCTCGTTGGAGGAGACCACCAACGCGATCTCTCCGTGGGGCAGCAGTCCCGCCGCCTGCGCGTCCAGCAGTGCCTGTAAATTTGTGCCGCCGCCGGAGACCAGCACGGCGATCTTCGCTTTTTTCATAGTCATGATTTCTCCTTTGCCGCCGATGCGCCGATTCCTTTCAGCGCACCGGAGCAGTATACGTCAGGATACCGCGGAAAAGAGGAACAGTGCGTACCGGGAGCGGTTTCACTCAGCACAAAACAACTTTTTCTTCGCCGGCAACGATCTCGCCGCAGACATAGGCGTCGATCCCCTCGGCCTTCAGAGCGGAGAGGGCTGTGTCGGCGGTCTCGGGGCTGACGATCACCGCCATGCCCACGCCCATATTGAAGGTGTTGAACATATCGTGCTCGTCGATGCTGCCCTTTTTCTGGAGCAGACGGAAAATGGCGGGTGTTTTGACAGCGGCCTTGTCGATCTTGGCGCACAGGCCGTCGGGGATGCAGCGGGGGACATTCTCATAGAAGCCGCCGCCGGTGATGTGGCTGACGCCCTTCACGTCTGCGGCCTCGATGCAGCGGAGGACGGGCTTGACATAGATGACGGTAGGACGGAGCAGGGCCTCGCCCAGAGTTTCACCCAGCTCGTCATCATACCGGCCCAGATCGGCGTTCTCCACGTCGAATACCTTGCGGACCAGAGAGTAGCCGTTGGAGTGGAAGCCGGAGGAGGGCAGAGCCAGCACCACATCGCCCTCCGCCATGCGGCTGGAGTCGATGACTTTGGGCTTGTCTACCACGCCCACGGTGAAGCCCGCCAGATCGTAGTCATCAGCGGCCATCATGCCGGGGTGCTCGGCGGTCTCACCGCCGATGAGAGCGCAGCCGGCCTGAACACAGCCCTCTGCCACGCCGGAGACAATGGCTGCCACCTTTTCCGGCACGTTCTTGCCGATGGCAATGTAATCCAGGAAAAACAGGGGCTTCGCGCCGCAGCAGATCACGTCATTCACGCACATGGCCACGCAGTCGATGCCGATGGTGTCGTGCTTGTTCAGCAGTTCGGCCAGACGCAGCTTGGTGCCCACACCGTCGGTGCCGGAGACCAGCACCGGCTCCGTCATACCGGTCAGATCGGGGGCAAACAGGCCGCCGAAGCCGCCAATGTCAGAAACTACGCCGGGAATGTGGGTGCGCTTGACGTCCGCGCTCATCAGCTTAACGCCCTTGTAACCGGCAGTGATGTCCACACCGGCTGCCGCATAGGCGGCGGAGTGAGATTTTTCCATGTCGATCATTCCTTTCCGTTCCAGCAGTAGGTACAGACCTTATCCCGGTCGATGCCGATGGCTTCCAGCACGCCGTCCAAAGATTGATAACCGAGAGAATCAAAACCGAATTTTTCACAGATGGACTTGAGCAGGCACTGACCCCGCTCCGTGGAGGAATCGGAGTACTCGTCCAGATGCTTATGTCCTTCATCACCCTCCAGCTCCTGAATCACCCGCCGGGCCAGCAGCTCCATATCGGAGTTGCCACGGGAGAAGTTCAGGTACTTGCAGCTATACATAATGGGCGGGCAGGCAGAGCGCATGTGGACCTCTTCCGCACCGGACTCATAGAGGAAGTCCACCGTTTCCCGGAGCTGGGTGCCCCGGACGATGGAATCGTCCACAAACAGCAGCTTTTTCCCCTGAATCAGCTCGGAAACGGGGATCTGCTTCATTTTGGCCACCTGATTGCGGACCTCCTGATTGGCAGGGGTGAAGGACCGGGGCCAGGTGGGGGTGTACTTTACAAAGGGGCGGGCGAAGGGCTTGCCGCTGCGGTTGGCGAAGCCGATGGCGTGGGGGACGCCGGAATCCGGCACACCCGCCACATAGTCCACCTTGGGGAGCCGGCCCTGGGCCACCTCGTCGCGGGCCATGATCTCGCCGTTGCGATAGCGCATGACCTCCACGTTGACGCCCTCGTAATTGGAGTTGGGGTAGCCGTAATAGGTCCAGAGAAAGCCGCAGATCTTCATTTCCTTACCCGGAGGAGAGACGGTCTCATAGCCGTTCCGGGTCAGGGCCACGATCTCACGGGGACCTAACTCGTAAACGTCCTCATAGCCCAGCTTATGATAGGCGAAGGATTCAAAGGATACGCACAGGCTGCCGTCCGGGTGCTTGCCTACCAGCACAGGCAGGCGGCCCAGCCGGTCGCGGGCAGCCAGAATACCGTCCGGCGTCATCAGCAGGATCGTGATAGAGCCTTTGATCATCTCCTGCGCGTACAAAATGCCCTCCACCAGATTTTCCTTCATATTGATGAGGGCGGCCACCAGCTCGGAGACATTGACCTTTCCGCTGCTCTGGGCCATGAACTGATGCCCGTGGTCGGAGAAATAGGTATCGATCAGCTCGTCGATGTTGTTGATGATACCCACCGTGCAGATGGCGTACAGGCCCAGATGGGAGCGCACCAGCAGCGGCTGGGGGTCGGTGTCGCTGATGCAGCCCATGCCGATGTGGCCCTTGAACTCATGCAGCGCACTTTCAAATTTCGTGCGGAAGGGGGTGTTTTCAATATCGTGGATCTCCCGGACGAACCCGGTCTCCGGCCCGTAAACCACCATGCCGCCCCGGCGGGTACCCAGATGGGAGTGGTAGTCCGTGCCGAAAAATACGTCCAGTCCCACATCCCGGTGGGAGATCGCTCCAAAATAACCGCCCATTACGCGAAGAACAGCTGGGAGAGGGTCATGGGATCGATGTACTGGCCGTCCTTATAGACCCGCATGTTGCCGCTGGCCACCTCGTCGATGAGCATAACGCTGCCGTCGGGTGCATAGCCGAACTCAAACTTGATGTCATAGAGGACCATGCCCTTTTCCTTCAGATCATCGGCCACGATCTGAGTGATCTTCTGGGTCTCCTCCTTGATGGCATCATACTGCTCGGCGGTCATCACGCCCAGAGCAACCAGCGCATCCTTGGTCACCAGAGGATCGCCCTTCTCGTCATTCTTGAAGGTGGTCTCCACATAGGCGGGCAGGTCGGCGCCCTCAGCGATATACTCGCCGTAGCGGCGGATGAAGGAGCCGACGGCCTTGTGACGGCAAATGACCTCCAGGCCATGGCCAAAGACCTTGGCAGGGAGGACTTCCATCGTGGTATTATTCAGGTCGGCGCTGACAAAATGGGTCTTGATGCCGGCGGCGTTGATCTTCTCAAAGAAATAGATGCTCATGCGCAGGTTCACATCGCCCACGCCGTCGATGGTCAGGCCCACGGAGTTCTCGCCGGGATCGAATACGCCGTCCTTGCCGGTGCAGTCATCCTTGAACTTCAGCAGATAGTTGCCGTTTTCCAGAGCGTAAACGTTCTTGGTCTTGCCAGTATAAACGAGTTCCATAGTATTGTACCTCCAAAATGTTTTGAATATCGGTTTTATCAGGAAAAGATCAATGCTTGTGTGAACAGCTTAGTGGGCCAGCTCCGCCTGCAGCTTGGCCTCCTTGGCGGCGATCTGCTCCGCCATCTCGGAGCGCTGAGCGTCCAGCTTGGCGGCCAGTGCGTCATCGCTGACGGCCAGGATCTGAGCGGCCAGCACGGCGGCGTTCTTCGCACCATTGATGGCCACGGTAGCCACGGGGATGCCGCTGGGCATCTGGACGGTAGCCAGCAGAGCGTCCAGTCCGTCCGCAGCGCCGCCCTTCATGGGGATGCCGATAACCGGCAGGGTGGAGTTTCCGGCGAAGGCGCCCGCCAGATGGGCCGCCATACCGGCGGCGCAGATCAATACGCCGAAGCCGTTGGCCCGGGCGCTTCTGGCGAAGTCCGCGGCGGCGGCGGGGGTGCGGTGGGCGCTGAGAATGTGGGCCTCATAGGGGATGCCGAAGGTCTCGAGCTGCTGGCAGGCACCCTTTACAACAGGCCAGTCAGAGTCGCTTCCCATAATGACTGCTACTTTTTTCATGCGATCCTCCTTAAAAAAATAAAAATGCAAATAAAAAAAGGGTAAACCGGTCCCCATGGATCTCCATGGAGAACAGGTTTGCCCAGACGGTCGACAGTACGTATAACAGCAGGCTTCCATGTGGTGCTCCACGTTCCGTCAGTTGCCTGTGCTTCAATGTAATCATTATCTCAGACGCGACAGAAAATGTCAATTGCTGACACGGCTTTTTCCGTGGGACCTCGCCACAAAATTTTGAAAAAATTGTTGCGATTTTTGCGCAATATGTTAAAAAAGTATCTATTTTAAATGAAATAAGTTATGCTAATTGGAGGTATTACCTATGCTTCTTCTGGGGGCCTTATGCCTTTCACAGCTATAAGGCGGCGTCTGCCTGTCTGATCGCTGAAAAACCCTTATGAACAGGGGAAACGCACCTCTTTGCTCTTGCACCGGGGCGGGCGCGCAGGTATAATGATGAAAAAGAGCATTAACAAATGACGGAGGTGGCTTCATGTACGAAAACGGGAAGATCTATATGGGTTTGGCAGGCGACAAGCGGGTGGAACTGGCGCTGAATATGTGCAACCGCCACGGACTGATCGCCGGAGCCAGCGGCACCGGCAAGACCGTCACCATGAAGGTGATGGCAGAGTCCTTTTCCGACGCCGGTGTGCCGGTGTTTCTGTGCGATGTGAAGGGCGACGTGGCGGGCATCTGCGCGCCGGGCCAGAGCAGCGAGGGCATGGAAAAGCGCATCGACAAATTCGGCCTGCGGGACCGCTTTGTCTACCAGGGTTATCCCACCACCTTCTGGGATGTTTATCAGGAGGGCGGCCACGCCGTCCGGGCCACCGTCAGCGACATGGGACCGGAGCTTCTCAGCCGGATTTTGGGCTTGACGGCGGTGCAGGAGGGAATTCTGCACATCGTGTTTCAAATTGCGGATGACAAAGGGCTGCTGCTGATCGACCTGAAGGACCTGCGGGCCATGCTGACCTATGTCAGCGAGCACCGCACCGAATACATGATGACCTACGGCAATATCACGCCGCAGTCGGTGGCGGCGATCCTGCGGGCGCTGCTGCCGCTGGAGCAGCAGGGCGGCGAGCTGTTTTTCGGGGAACCGGCGCTGGACATCCGCGACTGGATGCGCACGGCTGCTGACGGCCGGGGCATGATCAATGTGCTGGACTGCGTCAAGCTGGTGCAGAATCCCACGCTGTACGCCAGTTTCCTGCTGTGGATGCTGTCGGAGCTGTTTGAGATCCTGCCGGAGGCTGGCGATCTGGACAAGCCCCGGATGGTATTCTTCTTTGACGAGGCCCACATGCTGTTCCGCGATGCGCCCACTGTGCTGCTGCAAAAGGTGGAGCAGACGGTGAAGCTGATCCGTTCCCGGGGCGTGGGCGTGTACTTTGTGACGCAAAGCCCCAGCGATATTCCCGACACCGTGCTGGCGCAGCTTTCAAACCGGGTGCAGCACGCCCTCAGGGCCTATACCCCCACGGAGCTGAAGGCTGTCCGCGCGGCGGCGCGGGCCTTCCGGCCCAATCCCGCGTTTCAGGCGGAGGATGCCATCATGGAGCTGGGCGTGGGCGAGGCGCTGACCTCATTCTTGGACGAAGCGGGCGTACCCGCTATGGTGGAGCGCACGAAGATCATCTGCCCCCAGAGCCTCATGTCAGTGCCGGAGCCCATGGTCCGGGCCAAGGTGATGATGCACGACGGCATGGAGAAGTATGACGAGTTTGTGGATAACGTGTCAGCCTACGAGGTGCTGACAGCGGAACGGGAGGAAGCAGAGACCGCCAAACAGGAGGAGGCCGACCGCAAGGCCCGCGAAAAGGAGGAGGCTCAGGCGGAAAAGCTGCGTCTGAAAGAGGAAGAGGCCGAACGAAAACGTAAGCAGAAGCTGGAGGACGAGGCTCGCCGCAAGGCGGAGCGCCGGGCGGCCAAGATCGAGTCCCAACTGATCTCAGCAGGCGGTCAGGTGCTCAAGCGGGGCCTGCTGGGTGTGCTGAAAAAGTGGTAACGCAGCTTTTGGCGGAATGCCTATGAATGAACATAAAAAGGAGAAAGCGATATGAAAAAGAGAATTTCGCTCCCCTTTTTAGCAGCTGTGGTTGTGGTTTTGATTGCGGTGATCGTCATTGTAAAACCCTTTCCCCAAAAGGCATCGGCGGTATTCCCGGAAAAGCTGTTGGAGCTCTCCTGCACCGTGGCGCGGGAATCTGTGGACGGTGCGGAAAGGCGCGATCTTACGGACGCACAGAAGGAAGCCCTGTTGAATGAACTGGAAACCGTTCAAGCAGTACGGCTGGGAACCTCTGACGGCAAGATCGGTCCCTACGATCAGTATGTGTACCGCTTCAGCTTTGAAAATCAGCAGGAGATCTCAATGGATGACCGCGGAACGCTCTATACGCAGAGGGGCGGCTATACGATGACCGGGGATATCTCCGGTGTGCTGGACCTCTTGAATGGCTGGTTCTGAGCTGAGCACCGGAGCCGGGCAGAATAAATGGCAAATAGAGTCTTGCAGAGTGCGTATTCATAAATGCTGATTGAAATAGCGACAGATAAGAAAATGCTCTGCAAAAGCCTGCCTTCCATTTGGAAGGCAGACTTTTTTCGCCTATCAGCCGGTAAGGGTCAGGCTGCGCTGAACTCCTCCCGCAATTCCTCCATGGCCTCGGACACATGATCCGCAGAAAAGCAGAACCGGCCGTTTTCATCATATACCTCAATGTGTCCCATCACATACCGCAGTTCAAATCGCTCCATTTTTATAACCCCTTCCGTGGTGTGTTGTTTTCTGATTACATGCTCAGTATACAATACATACTGTCCTATAAAACGGACACTGTCACCATCTGCGATCTCTGTACGGCGTATTTTCCTCAGATCGATCCGCGGCTCAGAGCATGATACTGCCGGTTTCTCTGCCGGCCATCGCGGTATTCAGCAGCGTTTCCTTGCAGATGGCGGCGAAATACCGACTTTCTTCAAATCTGCCCGGGTAGTGCTTCTCAATGAATGTCAGAGTTTCTTTTAGCTGCAACATGGCGGCGAACATATGCTTGCAGGCGTAAGTGCAGAAATAGTCGCAAACCAGATTTCTGATCTCGCCATCGATGTAGTCACATTCCAGCTCGTAGGGCTGTGTCCCTTCCACAATGGCCTGCACATGGGTTTTATCCAGAGAGATGTACCGCACCCGGTTTTCTCTGTAATAGTCATGTCCCCGCTCCGCAATGGCGTCGCTGATCTTCATGGTTTGCAGATCATTCAACTGAAAGCCGCTGCCGTCCTGTTCGGAAACAATCTCCGTATTCTCCTTCTCAGGCGCCTTGAACCAGGTGATGACCTGTTCATAAGGGAGTGCGCTGCGATCAAAGGTGACGAAGTGCGATCCGGCAAAATGGAATTCACCGTGGACCTTCGTATCGGCCACGCTGATGACCCGCTTGTAGTCGGACAGCTTGATCTTGAAGGTATAGCAGACATCCACCACATGACCGCGGAAACCTTCCAGCTTTCCATCCACAAAGACCAGATCGCCGCAGTGGAGATCAAATTGATCGTTGTAGTAGGAGAGCGTCATGTTGCGAGCAGGGAAGTGGATCAGCACCAGGGATCTGGTAGGCTTCGGCTTTCTGGAAATAACAAACCGCGCGGCAGCCTCGTGCCTGCTTTCCTTTTCAGCGGCGGAAAAAACGATCTTGAACTTCATAAAACCCCTCCTTCAAAATGATCGGGTGTCCTTCCAGTGTCATCATTTTACAATCTTACCTGTCCCAATAACCGGACTGCGACGAAAAAACGGCTCTGACCGTAATGGTCAGAGCCGCTTGATCTGAATTTGATTCAGCTTTTATGCCTGCGGGCTGTAAAGCGCCGCAACGGAGCCGATATGCGCCTTCATGCCTGCCACAACATGAGCGGGTCCTACGATCTGCGCTTGGGGGCCAAAACCCAGCACCCACGCAAAGAACTGAGGGCTGACCACCACGTCCGTCCGGACGGTGAAATGGGCCGGGCCGTCGGGGACGATGAATACCTCGCTGCCCAGCCGGTCCAGAACGGCGCCTACCAGGTGATTTTCAAACCGCATCTGTACCTTGATCTCTTCGCCGGTGAACATACCGAAGGTTTTGCGGGTGTAGACCGCCATGTCCAGCGCCTGATAGACCTCCTGACCGTCCCGCTCCTCATCCAGCGTGGAGATTTTCTCCATCTTGTCCACGCGGTAGTGCTTGATGATTCCAGCCTCAGAGTCATAGGCCACCAGATAGTAGTTTTCATCGTCCCAGGTCATGGCGAAGGGACTGACTACATAATACGCGCCGCCGTGGCGGTACTGCCGCTCCTTGGCTACATTGTACTCAAAGTACAGAAACCGGATCTTCCGGTTATTGGAGATGCCGTTGTGAATCTCATCCACATTGTAGTAGATGGACTCGTTCATGGTCTTGATGCGGTTTTTCACAAAGACCTGCCGGTGCAGAAGCTGGGCGCTGTGTACGCTGGCCAATGTCTCGATCTTCTTGATGAGGGACGCAGTCTTTTTGTGGGTGATGAATTTGGAGGACTGCACGCTGTCCACCAGCAGCTTCAGCTCCGGCAGCTCAAAGGTGCGGCTTGCCACATAATAGCCGAACACGCGGCCCCGCTTGCATTCCTCAATATCCATGCCGAAGGTGCGCAGCGCCTCGATGTCATCGTAAATGCTTTTGCGCTCTGCGGCGATGCCGTTGGATGCTAAGTATTGGATCATCTGATGGACCGTGACCGGGTGCTCCTCGTCGGAGTTCTGAAGCAGATAATTCATGACATGAAGTAATTTCAATTTCTGGAAAGAGGATCTGGCCATATATGTTCCACCTTTCTGCGCCCGGATCAGCAGGCGTGAACCTGCAACCGGATTGCTTCATATTCAGATGGCGTTCTGCCTTGTATCGCGCAATGTCTTTACGTTCATTGTAGAATGAAATGTGAGCTTCTGTCAATGGATAGACGTTCTAACGGCAGCATCCCTTTGCTGTACCGACTATACAAGCACACCCGACCGTGTTATACTATTAAAAAAATCAATACATGCAGATAGAGGAAAGAGAGGCAGATGGAAATGAACTACACCTCCGCACAGGCCAACAAGCTGCTGAAAAAACTGAATGACGAGTATACCGCGTTGCTGGACAAGGAGACCCGCAGCCGGGACTTCCGGGCTGCCATGGGGGAGGATGTCGAGTCCGTTCGGCCTGTCTACGATTACGCTGAAACGCAGATCCGTCTCGCAGAGTTGGAAGCGAAAATCCGCAAGCTCAAGCACGCCATCAACATTTTTAACGCCACGCAGACCGTGGACAGCTTTGACATGACCATCGACGAGCTGCTGGTCTACATTCCGCAGCTCACCAAGCGGAAAAGCAAGCTGCTGGAAATGAAAAGCCGACTGCCCAAGGAGCGTGTGGAGGAGCAGTACGGCCGCCAGTCCAGCATCATCGACTACACCTACGCCAACTATGACATCGCGGCGGTGGAGGCCGACTATGAGAAAGCTGCCGATGAACTGTCCCGTGCCCAGCTTGCGCTGGACGCGGTGAATCAGCGGGAAACCTTTGAGTTTGAAGAATGATCGCTTTCCGTCGCTTCACACGAATGTCCGACCATTTTTGATCCAATCACGATCTCTGCGTGTGTTCAGCGTTCAGAGACAGAGGATCGGTTATTTTGGTGGTTATCCGTTATGCGGCCCGTGTTTATGGGTTACGGGGAACATTTACCGGCAGCATCGGTGAAGCGAGAAAACTTTTTGGGGCCGAAGTACGGTTATAGGCCCTGACTATTTACAGTGGGGAAATGTTCGTTTTGCGGAACTCCAAATTGAGCGTGAACTGTCCAAAATGGCGGAATCATGTTGAACAGTGAAAATAGGAGGCAACGAAAATGAAATGGTTTATGTTCTGCGTCGCAATGAATTTTATAGCAGCCATTGTACTGATTGGAGCCGGCGCAACGGAACTGAATAATTTAGGAACGAGTGTTCCGGCGCTTTTGTGTATTGCTGCCGGTATATGCGGACTGATCGAAATTAGAAAGAACAAGTGATGGAATTACAATCGTTTGCTTACCGGACGCTGTCGCTGCCAAGGCACTCAAACAAGCGGCAGCCTGTTTTCGCAAGGCGAATTGAACACAATACGAAAAGAAAAAACGAAAGGGGAGAGGAATATGACAGTGATTGGCAATATTCTATGGTTTCTGTTTGGCGGACTGATCGGCGGACTTGCGTGGATGCTGGCCGGATGCCTGTGGTGTGTGACCATCATCGGTATTCCCGTCGGACTGCAATGCTTCAAGTTTGCAAGTCTCGCCTTTTTCCCTTTCGGAAAAGAGGTCATATATGGGGGCGGCGGGTTTTCCTTTCTGGTGAACCTGATCTGGATCGTATTCTTCGGCCTTGAAATGGCAATCGGCTATGTCATTCTTGGCTGTCTCTGGTGCATAACACTCCTTGGTATCCCCATCGGAAAGCAGTGCTTCAAGATGGCGAAGCTGTCGCTGATGCCCTTCGGCGCGTCGGTGATCTGACCGGGACCGGACAGGATCGACCGTCTCTCTTGCATTGTCGGCCGCGCCATGCTATAATACTCCTACAAAATTTGTGACGTGGGGTTTTCAAGGCGTTTGATATGCTGCTTTTAACCACGCAATTGTGCAGAACAATTGCGTGGTTTTGTTCTGCAATTTTCAGGAGGACACATGAACGAGAATCAAAAATTAGGAACCATCATGAAGGAGCTGATCCGGTTCAGCCTGCCGCTGATCCTCAGCGGTGTGCTGCAGCAGCTCTATAACTGGGCAGACGCCTTCATCGTCGGCAATGTGGACGGAGAGCTGTCCCTTTCCGCCATCGGCGTGACGTCCATTCCCATCAGCTTCTTCATCACCACCATCACCGGCTTCACACTTGGCCTGTCCGTCCTGATCGCCAAGAACTTCGGTGCAAAGAAACAGGACAGCATCCCGCCTGTGCTGGCAGTGTTTGCCGTGATCCTCGGCGGCGTATTTCTGCTGGCTGCGGCAGTCGGCTCCGCCCTGTCCTATCCGTTTATGGAGCTGCTGCACACGCCGGCGGATACCGTCGACCTCGCCAGCGGCTATATCCGCATTATTTTCTGGGGCCTGCCGTTTCTGGCGGTCTATAATGTCTATACCGCCACCCTGCGCGGACTGGGGGACAGCCGAATCCCATTTCTCTCCATTCTGGTCTCCTCCGTCATCAACGTACTGCTGGATATCCTTTTTGTTGCGGAGCTGCGCTGGGGCGTACTGGGTGCGGCTGCGGCGACCGTACTGTCCCAAGCAATCATGACGGTGTTCATCGTCCTGTACGGAACAAGCAAATACCCGTGGCTGAAAAGCGGTTACCGGAAAGAGAGCTTCTGCGGCGCCGTGGTGCGGGCCGGCTTGCGCTACGGCCTGCCGCCCATGGTACAGTCCAGCATCAGCGCCTTGGGCAGTCTGGTATTGCAGGACTTCATGAATCGCTTCGGAACGGATACCGTCACCGCCATCACAACGGCCTACCGCATCGACACGCTGATCCTGCTGCCCATCGTGAACCTCGGCTCCGGTATTTCCACGGTCACGGCCCACAGTCACGGCGCGGGAGATACGATACGCACCCGAAAAACCCTCTCTGCCGGTACAATTCTGACCCTGGTGGTGTCTGCGTTCCTGACGGGCCTCGTGATCCCGACAGGCGGAAAGATCATTGCGCTTTTCGGTGCCGGGACCGCTGCGGTGGCGATCGGAAGCGCCTTTTTCCACCGCATTGCATTCTTCTATCCGATTTTCGGCCTGACCACGGCGTTCCGCGGCTATCTGGAGGGCAGGGGAGACCTGGTGTACTCCAGCGCTGCGGGACTGGTCTCTCTGGCCGTCCGCATCATCGCCTCCTACGCAATGGCCCCGCACTTTGGAAATATGACCATCGCCTATGCGGAAATGGTTTCGTGGGTGTGGCTGCTGGTCATGTACCTGTTTCGTCTGGCAGCCAAAAAGGATGACACTCTATGAGCAATGAGCATAGGTGCGATGTCACCGATGTTGAACTGGAATCTCACCGGCATCAGATGGGGACTGCAAACTTAGATGCGGCGCCGGATGTTTTCATGAAGCGGTTCCTCCTGATACGTAATCGATTTCACTAAAGCGCGCCACCCTTATACCGGATTATGTTGTAGAAAGTCAACGAATGATTTTGCAAAAGATCGACGCTGATTATTTCGCTTTCACGGTTGAAATGCCCTGCCGACTGTGTTACACTTGGCGGGCATGACGATAAAAGGGAGGCGGGAGACATGAAAACGGCACAGGCGGACCTCACAACGGGCCCGCTGGGGAAGAAGATCTTCCGATTCAGCATTCCTCTGATCTTTTCCAACCTGCTGCAGGTGTTATTCAATATGGCGGACGTGGCGGTGGTCGGCCGGTTCGCAGGCTCCACAGCGTTGGGAGCGGTGGGCTCCACCACCATTTTCGTGTCCCTGTTTACCGGCTTCCTCATCGGACTGTCCGGCGGCGTTAACGTACTGGTGGCGCACCACTTCGGAGCTGACGATCAAAAGAACCTCTCGGATACCGTCCACTCGGCGGCGCTGACCTGCGCGGCGGCGGGACTGGTGCTGTTGGGAATCGGCTGCGGCTTTGCGGGCGGTATCCTCAGAGCGCTGAACACCAAACCGGAGCTGATGGACGGCGCTGTGCTGTACCTGCGCATCTACTGTCTGGGTATGCCCGCGCTGGCGGTCTATAACTTTGGCAACGCCGTGTTCTCCGCGGTGGGTGATACCCGCCGCCCTCTGTACTACCTCTCCATCGCCGGCGTTATCAATGTGGTGCTGAACCTGTTCTTCGTCATCGTCTGCAATATGGACGTGGCGGGTGTGGCGGTGGCCAGTATCATCTCACAGTATTTCTCCGCCATTCTGGTAACGGCGGCGTTGCTGCGGAGCCGTGAGAGCTATTGCCTGCGGCTTTCCCAGCTGCGGTTCCATAAGACCCGCACAAAAGCCATTCTATCCATCGGTATCCCGTCGGGGCTGCAAAACGCCATTTTCGCGCTGGCCAATCTGTTCATCCAGCGGGGCGTCAACACCTTCAGCGCCACCATGGTGGCGGGAAACTCCGCCGCTACCAACGCCGACGCGCTGGTGTATGATGTGATGCAGGCCTTCTACACCGCCTGCGGCAGCTTCATCGGTCAGAACTACGGCGCAGGCAAGAAGGACCGTATCCGCCGGACCTTCCTGATCAGCACGGCTTACGCCTTCGGTGCGGGATTGCTTCTGGGTCTGGGACTGCTGCTGTTTGGACGGCCGTTCCTAAGCCTCTTTACCACAGACCCGCAGGTGATGGACGCGGGTATGTACCGTTTGACGGTCATGAGCGTTTCCTACTGCGTCTCCGCGTTTATGGACGGCGCTATCGCTGCTTCCCGTGGCCTTGGCAAGAGCGCTGTCCCCATGGTCATCGTGATTTTGGGCTCCTGCGTGTTCCGCATTATCTGGGTCTACACCGTGTTTGCGTGGTTCGGCACCATCACGTCCCTGTATCTGCTGTATGTGTTTTCCTGGACCATCACGGCAGCGGCAGAGATCATCTATTTCATTCGTATCTACCGGCAGGCCACAGCGGATCTTGCCGCTGCCTGACCGCAAAACCGCAAAAGAGCGGAGGGATCAAACGATCCCTCCGCTGAGACTGTCGATAAAATGATAAATTCTCCGCAACGGTAAGGAAGGGTGTGCGCGGGAAACCCAAGAAGGGTGTCCTGCGCCATTGAAATCCTAAGTTTTCAGAACTTTTATAAAGTTCTGAAAACTGGCTCAGCGGGGCGAAAACACATTTTCGACAAGCTGAGCGGAGGGATCAAACGATCCCTCCGCTCTTTTTGATTATGCACATGAACGAGCTTGCTGTCATTCATGGGAACGTATCGTGCGCTGTTAGCAGAACCCTACACGCCTGTTCTTATCTGACGAAAGAATGGGAATGGCTCCGCTGCGAATCACAGTCCGCGCCAGCTTTCGGGCCGCAGACAGCTGAGATCCTGCTCAGCCTGATGGATCTTGGCCAGCAGAGCATCCCGGTCCTGATTGAGTGTGCCCCGGAGGTCCAGATAGTTGCTGGCGTGATTCATGCGGAACACACTGCCGGGGCTGTCGAAGTGAGAGACCAGCAGCTCTGTTTCCTTCAGCACCTGATGCTGGTCCAGCAGACGGAAGCTGCCGTCATGGACCCAGTCATACAGAGGCGTTCCCGGCTCCACCATCAGCGTCAGCATTCCGATGTATTCCGGGTTCATGGCGTTGAAGGCCTCGGCGGTCTTGACGGCGTGCTCCTCCAGCAGCTCCGGGCCGCCCAGACCGGTGATGGCAGTGACGGATAGTGCCATGCCGCTTCTGCGGACCTTCTGTCCCATTTCGATGATCTCTGCGGCGGGATGGCCCTTCCGCATGAGGGTGAGAACCTTGTCACTGCCGGATTCCAACCCCATGTAGACCATGGTGAGCCCCTTGGCGCGAAGGGTTTGCAGCTCCTCGTCCGTCCGCAGGCGGATGCTGCTGGGAGAGGCGTAGCTGGTGACCCGCTCGCACTCCGGGAACAGCTCCCGGATGGTATCCAGAATTGTGTACAGTTCACTGGCCTTTCGGATCAGTGCGTCGCCGTCCGCCAGGAAAATGCGGCGGACGCTGCGGTAGCGCTGCCGGGCCATCTGGAAATCCTCCAGAACCTCATGCAGAGGCCGCAGGGCAAAGCGCTTTTCCTTGTACATGCTGCAAAAGGCGCAGGTATTGTGGCTGCACCCGTAGGTCACCTGCACGATGAGGCTGTACGCCTCGGAGGGCGGACGGTAGACCATGCCTTGGTATCTCATACGCCCAGCTTCTCCAATGCAGACATCTTTACGCAGGTGCAGAAAACGGCAATGGCCTTCTCCACATCCTCCACAGGCGGGAAGGAGGGGGCAATACGGATGTTGCTGTCGTTGGGGTCGATGCCGTAGGGGAAGGTGGCGCCGGCGGCGGTCATGGCCACGCCGGCCTCCTTGCACAGGGCCAGCGTCCGCTTGGCGGTGCCGGGCATGGCGTCAAAGGAGACGAAGTAGCCGCCCTTGGGATGGCTCCAGCTGGCGATCTCCAGCGGGGCGATCTCACGGTCCAGAGTGCTCAGAACGGCCTCGAACTTCGGCTTCATGAATGCCGCGTGCTTTTTCATCAGCTTCAGGGTGTGAGCCCGGTTCTGGAGATAGAGCACATGGCGCTGCTGGTTCACCTTGTCATAGGAGATGGTCTGAATACCGATCCACTTCTCAAAATCCTCCAGGTTGGCTTCGGAGGTAGCCATGCAGGCCACACCGTCGCCGGGGAAGGTGATCTTGGAGGTGGAGGCGAACTCGTAGACCATATCATAGTTGCCGTACTTCTTGCACTGGTGCAGAATGTCCGGGAACTCCACATAGTCGCCGTCAAACTCGTGGATGCAGTACGCATTATCCCACATGATCGTGAAGTCCGGCGCGGCGGGCTTCATGGAGGCCATACGGACGATGGTATCCTTGGAGTAGATGATGCCCTCGGGGTTGGAATACTTGGGCACGCACCAGATGCCCTTCACCGCCGGGTCCTTGATGGCCTCCTCCACGGCGTCCATGTCCGGACCGGTGGAGGTCATGGGAATGGTGATGAGCTCAAAGCCGAAGGATTCCGTCAGCTTGAAGTGGCGGTCATAGCCGGGGGCGGGGCACAGCCACTTGACAACAGGCTCCTTGCACCAGGGGCGGGGGCTGTTGAGGCGGCCATGGATAAAGGCGCAGTCGATCACGCCGTACATGAGCTGCAGACTGGCGTTGCCGCCCACGAATACCTGCTTGGGCTTGCAGTCCAAAAGGTTTGCGAACAGGCGCTTGGCCTCCGGCAGACCGGACAGCGCGCCGTAGTTGCGGATATCAATGCCGTCGACAATATAGTCCTCCGGCTCCTTGAGCATATCGAAGATGTCAGATACCATGTCCAGCTGATCCTTGCAGGGCTTGCCGCGGGTCATGTCCAGCTTCAATCCCTGTGCCTTCAGATCTGCAAAAGCGGTCTGCAATGCTGCGTATTCAGCCCTCCGTTGGTCCAGTGTCATGTCTTTGTATGCAGTCATCTGTCTCATCCTCTCCGGGTAGTCCCTGAAGTTTTGTGCGGGGCAAAAGCCCCGGTCAATAATCTTTTATATTATACTCACCTTTTGGCCGAGATTCAAGGACTTTTTCTGTCAAGAATCATAAAAACACCCGGAAAACGCGGAAAAATTTTACGTTTTTCTTTTCTTTTTTCGAAAAATATGTTACAATCCACAAAAATGACAGCCATATCTGCACAGGGGGGACCTTTTTGGAAGATCAACAGCAAAAGAAGTATCAACTGATGACGGAAACACCGGTGAGCCGGCTGATCCCACGCATGGCGCTGCCCTGCGTGGTCAGTATGCTGGTGACTGCCTTTTACAACATGGCGGACACGTTTTTTGTAGGAATGCTGAAGAGCAACGCCGCCACTGGCGCGGTGGGCGTGGTATTTTCCCTGATGGCCATTATTCAGGCCATCGGCTTTTTCTTCGGGCAGGGCAGCGGTAATTTTATCTCCAGGGAGATCGGCCACAAAAACTATCAGGAGGCGTCGGAAATGGCCTCCACCGGTTTTTTCAGCGCGTTGGCTACCGGCATATTGATCTGCGTGCTGGGACTGCTGTTTCTGGAACCTCTGGCCTACCTGCTTGGCTCCACGGACACCATTTTGCCCTATACCAAAGCGTACCTCAGCGTGATCCTGCTGGGCGCACCGTGGATGACCTCATCGCTGGTGCTGAATAACCAGCTTCGTTTTCAGGGCAGCGCCGCTTACGCCATGGTGGGCATCACCAGCGGTGCGGTGCTGAACATCGGACTGGACCCTCTGCTGATCTTTGTGCTGGATCTGGGGATCGCCGGCGCTGCTTGGGCCACCATCATCAGTCAGTTTGTCAGCTTTTGCCTGCTGCTGATCGGCTGCACCAAGGGCGGTAACCTTCAGATCCATCTTTCCCATGTGAAGCTGAAGCCCTATTATTATCTGTGGATCTTCAAGGGCGGTCTGCCGTCTCTGGCCCGGCAGGGTCTTGCGAGCGTAGCTACCATCTGCCTCAATCAGGCGGCCCGGACCTATGGAGACGCGGCCATCGCCGCTATGGGCGTGGTACAGCGGATCATGATGTTCGGCGGCTCTGCCATGATCGGCTTCGGTCAGGGTTTTCAGCCAGTGTGCGGCTTCAACTACGGCGCCGGTCTGTACCATCGGGTGAAGGAGGGCTTCTGGTTCAGCGTCAAGGTGACGTTTGTGCTGCTGCTGGCTGTCAGCGCAGCGGGCTTTGCCTGGGCACCGCAGCTTGTATCCATCTTCCGGGACGATCCGGAGGTCATCGCCATCGGTACGGCGGCTCTGCGGTTCCAGTGCGTGACCTTCTGCCTGCAAAGCTGGGTGGTCATGGGCAATATGTGTCAGCAGACCATGGGCCTGACGGTGCCGGCCACCTTTATGGCGGTGGCCCGGCAGGGGCTGTTCTTTATCCCCACCGTGTGGATCCTGGCCCTGACGCTGGGCCTGCCCGGTATCCAGATGGCTCAGATGGTAGCGGACCTGCTGACCTTTCTCTGCTCCGTTCCTATTCAGATCTGGGTGCTGAAAAAATTGTCGCAGCCGCAAAAATAAACTGTAATCGAAACTTTTGGGATCGGATACCGCTGTACGTAAGCTGTACAGCGGTATTTTTCTATGGAGAGAGGCTACCGCAGCTGTTCTGCGGCATCAAGACCGCGCAGCGGCAGAAAGCGATTGACTTTTCCAAAAAACTGATTTATAATCGGCATATACCGAAAACGAAGGGGGCGTATGAATGGCGAGACCACCGCGGTGCCGAAGGATCTGCGGCAAGCCGCAGATCGATACCTTCTGCCCGAACGGGGGCGGAGGCGGAACGCCGATCCTGCTGACGCTGGACGAATATGAGGTCATCCGGCTGGTGGATCTGGAACAGCGTACCCATGAGCAGTGTGCCGCCCAAATGGACATTTCCCGCTCCACCGTACAGGAGATCTACGAAAGCGCCCGGCAGAAGATCGCGGCGTGTCTTGTCCACGGAAAGCCGCTGCGCATCACTGGCGGGAATTACCGCATCTGCGGCGGGGAGGAGCATCCGCACTGCGGCCGCAGCTGCCGGGTGCAGACATTCAACGAAACCGATCACAAACAAAAAGGAGAACCTGATATGAAAATCGCAGTTACCTATGAAAACGGTCAAATTTTCCAGCACTTCGGCCACACGGAGCAGTTCAAGCTCTATGAAGTGGCGGACGGCAAGATCGTCCGGGAGGAAGTGGTGGACACCAACGGCAGCGGCCACGGCGCGCTGGCGGGATTTCTGATGCAGCGGGGCGTGGATACCCTGATCTGCGGCGGTATCGGCGGCGGTGCCCAGATGGCACTGGCGGAGGCCGGTATCAAGCTCTACGGCGGCGTCAGCGGCGAAGCGGACGCAGCGGTGAACGCCCTGCTGGCAAGCGCGCTTGCATACGATCCCAACGTCCGCTGTGATCATCACGACCACGCCCACGGCGAGGGCGGCCACACCTGCGGCGAGCATGGCTGCGGCCATCACGGCTGCCACTGATATGGAGGATCGGCTGGTGCAGCTTCCGTTTTGGAAGGATCTGACCGAGCGGGAGCGGGAAACGGTGCAGCGCAGTGCGGTGACGCGCCGCTATGAAAAGGGGGCGCTCATCCATGACGGCGGCAGCGAATGTCTCGGTCTGGTGCTGGTACTCTCCGGAGAGCTCCGCACCTATCTCCTCTCCGACGAGGGGCGGGAGGTGACGCTGTTCCGGCTGTACGGGGGCGACCTGTGTGTGCTGTCGGCCTCCTGCGTCATCAGTCAGATCACCTTTGACACCCAGATGACTGCCCAGCGGGATACCGAGGTCCTCATTATCCCCGCAAATATCGTTGCCATGCTCAAGGAGCAGAATTTGGCTGTGCGCTGCTGCCTCTATGAGCTGGCCACGGCGCGGTTTTCTGACGTGATGTGGGCCATGCAGCAGCTTTTGTTCAAGGGCCTTGACCGGCGGCTGGCGGGCTTTCTCCTGTCCGAAGCGGAGCGCACCGGCTCTGATACGATCCGCATGACTCATGAACAGATCGCCCAGCATATCAGCTCCGCACGGGAGGCCGTGGCGCGGATGCTCAAGCAGTTCTCGGAGGAGGGCCTTGTGGAGCTCAAGCGCGGCGCCATCACCTTGCGGGACTTTGACAGCCTGAAGCAGCTGACCTGAAAAATCCGACGCTGAAAAAAGCGTCGGATTTTTTCATGAATGTGACTTTGTTACAGAAAGGCAGGACGAAACCTGCTATGATTAGGCCATAACAAAAAACGAGGAAAGAGGGAACTGACATGAAAATCAAGCTCAATTCCGATCAGGAGGTCGTCAGCACCATCCGCGAGGGCCTGAAGCGTACCGGTGGGTACTGCCCCTGCCGTCTGGAGCGCACGGAGGCTACCAAGTGCATGTGTCAGGAGTTTAAGGACCAGATCGCCGACCCTGATTTCGAGGGCTACTGCCACTGTATGCTCTATTACAAATCTTTGCAGGACTGAGAGGGGACCCATCCTCTGCTTCGCTCTCGGTTCTTACAGCCTCATGCTGACTTCGCTGCTCATCACCATGGTAACTTGACAAGCCGCGGACGCAGTGCGCCTTCTATCCCGCGGAGACTATACCCCAGAGTATTTGCAAGCTGAAAAACAAAGACTAATGATATACAAACGAAAGGAGCCTTTCTCATGGCTGAACTGAAAATTACTGCTGCGAATTTTGAAAACGAGGTACTGAATTCCGATAAGCCCGTCCTGCTGGACTTCTACGCCGACTGGTGCGGTCCCTGCAAGATGCTCGCTCCCGTGGTCCACGAGATCGCTGAGGAAAACGCCGGAACCATCAAGGTGGGCAAGATCAATGTGGACGAGCAGATGGAGCTGGCCATGCGCTTTCAGGTCTCCAGCATCCCCATGCTGGTGGTCTTTAAGAACGGCAAGGCCGTGGCCAAATCCGTGGGCTACCGGCCTAAGGCGGAGATCGCCGCCATGGTGGAAAGCGCAAAATAAGGACCGTGACAGGGGAAACGCAAAAGTGAATATGAAAGGGGACGCCATCTGCAAAGATGGCGTCCCCTTTGTACGAAGCTTACATAAACCGGCACAGCAAAATCGGCAGAAAGATAGCCGGGACAAGGTTCATGACCTTGATTTTGGTGACGTTCAGCATATTCAGGCTCAGGGCCACGATCAGCAGAGAGCCGACACAGGTCATCTCCGCGATTACGGCGTCCCCCAGCAGGGGGGACAGCAGTCCCGCCAGAAGGGAGATGGCCCCCTGATAGAGAAAAATGGCTCCGGCGGAAAACGCCACGCCGACTCCCAAGGAGGAGGCGAACACGATGGAGCTGATACCGTCGATGATAGATTTGGCTTTCAGAGTGTCATAGCTTCCGGTAAGGCCGTTTTCCAGAGCGCCTACGATGGACATGGCCCCCACACAGAACAGCAGGGAAGCGGTGATGAACCCGTCGGAGATGCTGGGCGCGCCATCCTCCGTGTGGATCAGCCGGGCGGTCCGGGTCTGGACCCAATCCCCCAGGGACCGCATCCGGCGGTCCAGATCCAGCAGCTCTCCGATAATGGTGCCCAGAGCGATGGAGAGGATGGCGGTCAGGGTGTTCTGCCCCTTGAGACATCCGCTGACGCCGATATACAGAACGCACAGGGCCATGCCCTGCATGATGATGGTCTGGAGCCGACCGCCGAGACCGTCGGCGGAGACCTCCTTGGAGGAACGGCGGGTGACGGCCCGGAGGACAAGCCCCACAGCGGACCCGGCCAGAATAGTCAGAGAATTGATGATCGTTCCGGTCAGCATACATTACGCCTCCTTTTGGGCGATAAGGTCACGGACTACCTTGCTTCCCATCAGCAGTCCGGCAGTGGCGGGAACCCAAGGGTTACTGGCGGGAACGCTCCGCCGTCCCGGCGGGGGAGCCTCCAGCTGCTGGGTAGGCGCAGGCTGTTCCGGGGAAAAGACCACCGTCTGGTGGAGGATGCCCCGGTTCCGCAGCTCCTTCCGCATGACCCGGGCCAGCGGGCAGCCGTAGGTCTCCGAAATATCCGCCAGCCGCAGCAGAGAGGGGTCAAGCTTGTTGCCGGTACCCAATGCCATGATGAGGGGGACGCCCAGCCGCCGGGCGGTCTCCGCCAGATCCAGCTTGCAGCTCACCAGATCAATGGCGTCCACAATATAGTCATACCTGCAGCCTGCAGGGAAGAACTGTTCCCGGTTGTCGGCATTGTACAGGGCCTCCATGGGATGCAGGACCGCATAGGGGTTGATATCCCGGACCCGCCGGACCACGGCCTCTGCCTTGGGAAGCCCCACGGTGGAGTTCAGCGCCTCCAACTGACGGTTCAGGTTGGAGAGGGCCACGGTGTCGCTGTCTACCAGCGTCAGCTCGCCCACACCGGCCCGGGCCAGACACTCTGCCACGTAGCTGCCCACGCCGCCCAGTCCGAACACGATAACGTGGGCGGCGGTCAGGCGAGCCTGCCCGTCCTTGCCCCACAACATTTCATTTCGCAAAAAACGTTCGTCCATAAAACGCTCCGAATTTCAAAAGTAAAAATCAAAAAGGGCCGGCTGAAAAGCCGGCCCTTTGTTTCGGGAATAGTGGGCCGATGACTGAGTTTTAACCCACAAACTTCATGCCGAAGTCGCTCTGCTGCACATCGGCGTTTTCGGACAGGGCGGTGCTCCACTCGGAAGAGGCCTTCTCCTGCAGTTCGGAGGTGACGGATGCCGCCCAAGCGGGCAGATCGTAGCCCACGAAGTACATCACATGAGAACCGTAGGTGGTGTCCACGATACCGGTGTCACCATCCTTGCGGGAAGCGTCGAAGCACCAGTCATTGAACTCCTCCACGGCCCAGCCCTTGGTGACGCGGGTGTAGAGACCGCCGTCATACTTGGAGCCGTCGGCGGAATTTTCCAGAGCCAGCTGGGCGAAGGAATCCTCGGTGGCCTCGCCGGACTTCCACTGGGCCAGAATTTCCTCGGCCTTGGTGCGGGCGGCGGCCTTCAGCTGGGTCTGCTCGTCCTCATAGCCCTCGTCGCCCTGAGCCTTGGTGCCGGTTTCGGGGGTGATGAGGATGTGACGGATGTCCACGGTCTTGTATTCCTCGCGGCCGCGGCTGTGGAACAGGCTCACATAGTAGCTGGTGCCCACTTCCAGAATCTCCGTGTCGCCGTCCTTGCGGGCGTCATCGAAGAGCCAGTTACCCACAACGCCGTCATAATAAGCGGCGTCGGTGGTGTTGTAATAGGTGGCCTTTTCATAATTGCCGGCAATGGATTCCAGAGACTTTCCGCTGTTGTAAGCGGCCAGAATCTCTTCTGCGGTGGCCTTGGCGGTCTCCTTGGCAGCAGCCTGCTCCTCATCGGTGGCCTGAACGGTGTTGCCGTCGGCATCCGTGGTGGAATCGGCAGCGCCGCTGACGACCACATACTCCCAAGCGGCCTTGTCATAGGCCTTGGGATCTGCCTGATAGGCGGCTTCCAGCTCCGCGTCGGTGTAGGTCAGGCTGTCAGAATAGCTCTGGGCGTATGCCTGATACTGCAGCATCCGCAGGACCTGCTGGTTGTAGACCTTCTCCGTCATGATGGCACCCAGATTTCTCTGGAGATATGCCTTCACGGACATGCCGGTGGATTCCGCAGAGGTCTTCAGGGAATTCAGGGAGTCCTCATACTGCTCCTGCACGCTGGCGGGGAACTGATAACCCTCTTCCTGTGCCTGCTTCAGACCCCGCTGGACCATGGTCATCTGCTTGACAGTGTTGTCCATGATATAATCATGCCAAGAGGAACCTTCCTCTACGCCCATCATGGAAGCGGCGGTGGCGTTCACCGTCTGGCTCTTCAGGGAGGCGTTGGTGTCCAGGCCCAGATAGCTGATGAAGTAGGAATTGCTCTGCAGGAAGCCGCGGTAAACATTCTGATAATAGAAATTCACCTCGGCGGCACTGTACTTTTCACCGTCAATGGTCAGGGCCGTGGCGTTGCGGGAGATCACATTGGATCTCCAGAGGAAGCTGGCTGCCACCACCAGCACGAACAGTACGGCGATGACGCTGTACAGAACGTTGCTGCGCTTTTCAGCCTTCTTTTCTTCCAGCTCCTTTTCTGCCTTGGGATCCACATAGCCGGAGGCCGTCTGATCCTGCCGGAGCTTTTTTTCTCTTGATGCGCTCATTTGTTGTCCATCCTCTCAAGTTTAAACGTTGTTGCGCGGCACAGCGCCGCATGATTTGTCACATACCCCGTCATTATAAAGGATTGCGCCGCGATATGCAAGTACCAGATCGCGTTTGATGCCATCCGGGGCAAAACTGCGCTTATTGTATGATACATATCTGAAAATAAACTGAAAAAAGGACTGCAAAGCAGTCCTTTTTGTCATATAAAGCTGTCCCGCGGCGGCCGTGTAGACCTCGTTATAACCTGCACCTTCAAGCACAGGTGGGTTGCTTCCAGAATGCTTTACCGCTTCCAACTTCCAACCGCGAACGGCAGCCGGGAGGCCTGCGATCCACACCCTGAGAGGTGCATCCCTAATAACGAAATGTGGGTTAAAAAAAGATCTATCACGCACCCCGCAGGACACGCGGAATGACGTATTCCTTAAAAGTCTGCGTGGAAACGGAGGAATTATTCCTCGTCCTCGTCAAACAGCAGCTCCATGAACTGCTCGTAGACCGCCTCCAGCTCCTCGTCGGAGTCCAGCGTGGAGAGCAGATCCTCGCCATCCTCGTGGATGACCTTCAGGATCACCAGACCGTTGTCGGGATCGTCCTCATTTTCCCCCTCGGTCTCGGCGGGGAAGAAGGCCTGATACATCTGGCCGTTATACTCCAGAGCGTCTACAAATTCCAAAACCAGCTCTTTCCCGTCCTCGTCGGTCACGGTAATAAAGGTGGGGCCGAAATCTTCACTCATCTTTGTATACCCTTTCTCGTGTTGTCTGTCCCTCCGGGGAAGGATTGCCCTTATTGTAACGGAAGAAAACGATGATTGCAAGAGCGAAAACCGTGAAAAAGCAGCGAAGTACGAAAGTTATGTGACAGAAATTTTCGGAAAAATTTGGTAAAATCTATGGAAGCGGAAACTTTTCGCCGGTTGAATCCGACATTTTCGCAGTTGACAGGGGATGATATAATGGACTTGATAATGGTTTATTGTGGGTTGGTTTCCTGAAGGGAAACCGCCTTGAGGATCACAAAAGGAGGTTCCAAGTTGGAGGAAAGAAGAAACACACATCCCCAGGGGGCGGATCATTCCCGCAAACGGCGGAAGGTCCGGCCCGGTCATGTGGCGGGCGGCGTTGTGATGACGGTCTTTACCCTGGTCCTGATCGGCGTCTGCACAACGCTCATGCTGCTGGGGATTTTCATGAAGTATGTGAATACATCTCTGCTGCCGACGCTGGAGGTCCGGGCGGAGGACTACACCATGTCCCAGAGCTCCGTGGTCTATTATCAGGACAAGGAGAGCGGTCAGTGGGTGGAGTTCCAGAAGGTCCACGGGCAGGAGAACCGTGTCCTGATCGACATCGACGATATGTCTCCCTATCTGTGGCAGGCAGCGGTGTCCATTGAGGACGAGCGTTTTTTCAGTCACCACGGTGTAGACTGGAAGCGGACCCTGGGCGCTACGCTGCTGACCCTCACCGGCAGCAACGACAGCTACGGCGGCTCCACCATCACCCAGCAGATGCTGAAAAATATGACCGGCGAGAATCAGAATACCATCAACCGCAAGGTCAAGGAGATCTTCCGGGCGCTGGAATTTGAAAAGAACAACACGAAAAGCCAGATTCTGGAGCTGTACCTGAATATGATCTATTTGGGCAGCGGCTGCGGCGGCGTGGAAACGGCAGCGGAATACTACTTCGGCAAGTCCGCCAAGGACCTGACGGCGGCGGAGAGCGCCTGTATCATCGCCATCACCAACAACCCGTCCCTCTACAACCCCAAATATGAACGGACCTACACCCGGAAGGACGGCACCACCGTCACTCCCCGGCAGTTGAACAAGAAGCGCCAGGAACTGATCCTGGACAAGATGTCTAAGGTCATCAATCCCGATACCGGCAAGCCCTATCTGACAAAAGAGGAGTGCGAAGCCGCCAAGGCGGAGCCTTTGAACTTCACAGATACCTCCGGAGACGCCAGCGAGCTGGTCAAGACCGACGGTATCGAGATCAACAACTGGTTCGTGGAGCAGCTCATCAAGGACGTGACCACAGATCTGGCCCAGGCCAAGAGCATTTCTTATGAAGCGGCCCAGCGGCTGGTGAACAACAGCGGCTATCAGATCTATTGCACCATGGACCCGGATATCCAGAAGATCGCGGAGGATGTCTACGCAGATCTGAGCAATTTGAATGTACACTCCGCCAAGGGCCACCAGCTGCAATCCGGTATCACCATCATGGACCCCTATACCGGCAACATCGTGGGCATGGTGGGCGCCATGGGCCCCAAGACCCAGAATCTGGTGGACAACTATGCGGTCCAGAAGCATCAGGTTGGTTCTTCTATCAAGCCGCTGACGGTGTATTCCGCAGCGCTGGACGCCGGTGCTGTGACACCGGCCACCACCTTTGATAACTACCCCGTGGAGCTTATGAACAATTCTCCCTGGCCTAAGAACTCCCCCAATACCTACACCGGCTGGACCATGATCGGCGAGGGTGTCCGGCGTTCCATCAACACCATCGCCGTTCAGACCGTGGAAGCGCTGGGTGTGGTGGATTCCTACGCTTACGCCACGGAGAAGCTGGGCCTCAGCCTGGTGCCGGAGGATATGGCCGTTTCCCCGCTGGCCATGGGTGGTCTGACCTATGGCCTGAGCACTGTGGAGATGGCGGCGGCCTTCTCTGCCTTTGCCAACAGCGGCGTTTACAATTCGCCCAAGATGTATACCGAGATCCGGGACAGCAACGGTGAGACTGTGCTGAAAAACGAGGGCGAGACCCATGTGGCCATGAAGGAGACCACGGCCTACTTCATGAACCAGATGCTTACCAGCGTGGTGAACGCCGGTACCGGTACCTCCGCTAAGTTCAGCGGCATGACCATCGCGGGCAAGACCGGTACCACGGATAACTCCAAGACCCGCTATTTCGTGGGCTATACCCCCTATTACTGCGCCGCCGTGTGGACGGGCTATCCCAAGACCAACGAGAAGATCTCCGCCTCCGGCAACCCGGCCATTACCATGTGGAAGCCGGTCATGCAGAAGATCCATGAACATCTGGAGAATAAGAGCTTTACAAAGCCTGCCAGCGGCCTGGAGCAGGTGACGGTCTGCGCCGACAGCGGCCTGCGCTGCACCGATGCCTGTCTCTCCGACATCCGGGGCAGCCGGGCGGTTCAGGTCACGGTGGCGGCAGGCACGGCTCCCACGGAGAGCTGCAATCTCCACACCTTTGTGGATTACTGCACCGAGGGTAAGTGCGTTGCCACCGATAACTGTCCCTCCTCTGCCATTAAGCAGGTGGGTGTGCTGGACTTTGAGCGGGCCGAGTATTTCAAAGCGGACGGCACCCGCTACGCCTCCATCGCCACCGACAGCGCCAAGAACCCGGACAAGATGTTCCATCTGATTGAGATGAAGCGGGCCATCGGTCTGGAGCCCACGCCTACGGCAAGTGGCGGAGAGACCTACCCGGAGGTCATCGGCTGTCCGGCCCATGCCGGCATGACGCCGGTGGACCCGGATCACCCCGGCGGTGGCGTTGATGATCCCAATGATCCCAACTACAGCCCGTCAGTCGACGATCCCAGCGGCGGCTTCGGGGACGCGAACCTGCCCGAGGACCCCACCGGTGGTATCGTGATCCCGTCGGAGCCTCCGGCCCCGGAGGACCCCAGCGGCGGCTTCGGAGACGCCGGTATGTGGGCGGCCAATCTGTTCAATCGGAACTGAGACAGAGCGCGCAAGATCATATAGCTGATACACCCCCAGACCGGAGACTCCGGTCTGGGGGTGCTGCTTGAAGAACCGATATGCGGTGTCGCTTTGGGTTTCTCTTTCAGATCCTCTGAAAAACAAGAGGACGGAACTGCCAGGAGCACAAAGCTGAATTGGGAGAAAAAAGACCCCCAGAAGCATTGCTTCTGGGGGTTGTCAGCTTATTTGCGGGGGCCGCCCTCCAGCCATTTCAGGTCATAGGGCTCAAAGACAACCTTCTCATAGGCGGGGACGTCCATCACCACGCCGGTCCAGTCGGAATGGATCTCGCCGGTCTGCTTGATGAGGATGTCATAGAGAATATCATAGGTAACGCCGTCGGCGGGATCGGTCTCCACGATGGTGGAGTAGGGCAGGGTCTTGTGATAGGTCAGCTCCATGCCCTTGTAGTCGAAGTGGAAGCCGCAGCGCATCCGGCAGCCGTCCAGACCGGTGTATTCCGCGATCTCCTTCAGATCGTGCAGGATCTTGTCCGGCTCGTAGAGGTTTTCGGGAGTGGTGGCAGTGTAGTCAAAGCGGAACTGGATGTTGGCGCCGGGAAGCTTGCGGAAGCGCTCAATGAAGGGGATCAGGTTCTCCTTGGGATAATCCTTGTAGAGAACGCAGTTGATCCGGAAGGGTACCGGCAGCCGGGTCAGCAGCGAGTCATTGGACTCCACCACATAGTGCTGCATGTGGCGGGACACATTGATGCAGGTGATCTTGTGCTTATTCCGCTCCGCGAAGGCCAGAATGTCCTCCTCCGTCTGGCATTTGGAGACGGGCAGAGTGGTGTTGATGAACACCCGGTGGGTGGTGGGGATCTCATCCAGCATGATCTGGAGCTTTTCAATGTCGGCAAAGGGCTCGCCGCCGGTAAAGACGAAATCGCATTTGGGGGTGATGGCATCCATCCGGCGGATGCTCTGGACAATCTTCTCCAGAGAGAAGCCGGTCATGTCCCCGTATTCTTCCTTATTGATACAGAAGGGGCAGTGGTTTTTGCAGTCGTAGGGGACAAAGATGGTGACGGTAGCGCCGCCTTCCCTTGTTTTGTATGGATGATTCATGATGATCGATCGGCCTTTCCTATTTATAGATGGTAGATCAAGGCGGGAAACAACGGTCCCCGCCCTGAGTAGACATATATTCGTACATACAGATTATTATTTTAATCTATTTTTAACAAACGGTCAAGTGAAAAACAGAAAAAAGAACAAAAGACTGTGTTTTTCCGTCGGCAAGGGTGTACAGGCTATTGGGATAATGCTATAATAACCCTGATTTCCGGCTGACGGAGACAGACTCCGCCGGTTCGGTCTGAAGCTGTTTTTTCGGAAAGGAGGGAATGGGATGCAGGAACTGTTTTCTGCACTGTCCCTGTGGCTGAGTGCCCATCCTCTGATTACCGGCTGGTACACGGCCATTGCACGGCTGCTGTTTCCGGTGCTTTCGGCGCTGATTCTGGTGCGGGCCATCCGGTCCCTGCTGCGGATCCCCCACACGCCGGAGGTCTGGGCCCAACTGAGCCTGCCGGGGGGCGGCAGTATCCCCCTGACCCACTGGGAAAATATTCTGGGGCGGGGTAAATCCGCCGATGCGATTCTGAACTATCCCAGCATCTCCCGGCAGCATGCGGCGCTGTGCCGTGGTGAGGACGGAGCCTGGACGGTGTATGATCTTGGCTCCAAGGGCGGCACCGCCGTCAACGGGACCCCTGTGACAGAGCAGGCCCCGGTGAAGCTGGGGGATACCCTGACCCTGGGCGGTGTGCCGCTGGTGTTTCTGCCGCAGACGGTAGGAGAGCGGGAGGAGTTGGAAAAGAAGCGGCAGGCGGAGCGGCCCGCCGCCATGTGGCCCTCTTTTTTGTGGCTGACGGTATTTCAGATCTTGACCGCCATTCAGTTAACATTGGCGGCGGGGGAGGAGGCCAGCCCGGTGATCCCCATCTGCTTCCTGACCCTCACGGTGGTCATGTGGCTTTACGCCGCCGCGCTGCGGCTGGGCCGCTGCGTGGGCTTTGAGTTGGAGACCATCGCCTTTTATCTTTCGACGTTATCCCTTGCGGTGACAGCTTCCAGCGCACCGGGGAGCCTTCCCAAGCAGCTTTTGGCCATCGTTCTGGGCATGGGCCTGTTTTTGGCGCTGGGGCTGTTCCTGCGGGATCTGGAACGGGTGGAAAAGCGCCGCTGGCTCATGGCTGCCGGGGCCATCGGCCTGTTGGGGATCACGCTGGTGCTGGGCAAGGCTAAATTCGGCGCGACCAACTGGGTCACCTTGGGCGGTATATCCTTCCAGCCCTCGGAGATCGCCAAGATCTGCTATATTTTTGCAGGCTCCGCCACGCTGGAACGGCTGTTCCGCCGCCGGAACCTGGCGCTGTTTATCGTGCTCACCGGCGTGTGCATCGGCCTGCTGGGGCTGATGAGCGACTTCGGCACGGCGGCCATCTTCTTTGTGACCTTCCTGGTCATTGCCTATCTCCGCTCCGGGGACGCCGCAACTCTGGCCCTCATCTGCGGCGGCGCGGCCTTTGGCGCGGGGATCATCGTACAGTTCAAGCCCTATATTCTGAGCCGCTTCGCCGCGTGGGGCCACGCCTGGGAGGCGGCCTCCGGCTCCGGCTATCAGCAGACCCGCACCATGTCGGCGGCGGCCTCCGGCGGACTGTTCGGCATGGGTGCCGGAAACGGCTGGCTGGAGCGTATCCCTGCCGGGGATACGGATCTGGTGTTTGGCATGTTATGCGAGGAATGGGGGCTGGTTATCGCGCTGCTGGCGGTGGCCTGCATCCTGACCTTGGCATGGTTCGCCGTTCGCGCCTCCCGGACTGGCCGATCCAGCTTTTATACCATCGCCGCCTGCGCGGCAGGCTCCCTGCTGGTGTTTCAGACCAGCCTGAATGTGTTCGGCTCCGTGGATCTTCTGCCCCTCACCGGCGTGACCTTCCCCTTCGTGTCAAACGGCGGCTCCGCCATGCTGTCGGCATGGGGGCTGCTGGCGTATCTGAAGACCATGGACACCCGTGCGGACGCCAGCTTTGCCATCGGCCGGGCGGCGGAGCGGAAGCTGGACGAGGAAGCCGCCCGTATGGCGGCACCGGCAGAGGATGCCTTTGAAAAGGAGGACGGTCATGCGGAAGATTGAAAAACGGGCCGTGATCTGCATGGCACTGGCGATTTTACTGGCGGCGGGGATGAGTGTATTTCTCATCCGGTATTTTGCTGAGGGCGGCAAGTGGGCCTCCTCTGCCTTTAACCGCCATCTGTACGATTCCAACGGCGTGCTGATCTCCGGAACGGTGCTGGACCGGGACGGGGATGTGCTGTCCTCCGTGGAAAACGGCCATCGCACCTACTATGAAAATGAAACCGTCCGCAAGGCCACCCTCCACGCGGTGGGAGATCTGTACGGCAAGATCGGCACCGGCGTTCTCAACGCCTTCGCGGACAAACTGACCGGCTTTGATCTGGTGAACGGCGCGTTCGGCGCGGAGCGGGGCAGCAATTTGTACCTGACCCTGGACGCCCGGTATAACTACGAGGCGTACAGGGCTTTGGGCGGCCACGCCGGGACGGTGGCGGTGTATAACTACAAGACCGGCGAGATCTTGTGCATGGTGTCGGCGCCCAGCTATGATCCGTTGAATGTACCCAAGAATCTGGAAGAGAATGACCGTTATAAGGGCGCGTACCTGAACCGGTTTCTCTCCTCCGCCTTTGTGCCGGGGTCGGTGTTCAAGACCGTGACCCTGACGGCGGCGCTGGAGAACCTGCCGGACGCGGAGACACGGACCTGGAACTGCACCGGCAGCGTCCAGATCGGGGACGAGACCATCACCTGCTCCGGTGTCCACGGGGAGCAGACACTGAAAGAGGCCTTCGCCCACTCCTGCAACGCGGCCTTCGCTCAGATCGCGGAGGAGCTGGGGGCAGATACCCTGCGGCGGTATACGGAGAAGGCGGGGCTTACCAGCGCCTATTCCGTGGACGATCTGCCAACCGCCAAGGGCACGTTCAACTGGGACGGCATCACCGACGGGCAGCTGGGCTGGGCCGGTGTGGGCCAATATCACGATCAGGTGAACCCCTGTGCCTTCCTGCTGTGGATGGGGGCCATTGCCAACGGCGGCAAGGCGGCGGAACCGTATCTGATCCGGAAAACGGTGTCCTCACTGGGGATCCCGTCTTTGCCCCACATTACTCAGCACACAGGACAGCTGATCGACAGCAGAACGGCGGCCACCGTGGCGGACTTTATGGCCAATAACGTGACGGAGACCTACGGCACCAAGCGCTTTCCCAACATGGAGTTGTGCGCCAAATCCGGCACGGCGGAGGTGGGGACGGGACAGACACCTCATGCCTGGTTCGCGGGCTTTCTGCGGAACGAGGATGCACCCTACGCCTTTGTGGTGTTGGTGGAAAACGGCGGCGGCGGAAACGCCGTGGCCGGAACGGTGGCCGGCAAGGTGCTGAACGTGATCGTCAACGGATACTAAAGAAAAAGAAGGAACGAAGATATGAAAAAAGACATCTGGCTGAAACCCGGTAAGGAGCTGAACACCGGGGCCATCATCGGCGGCATCGGCTTTGCCATCTATATTGCCCTGTCCGCACTGGAATGGCGGGGGCTTGCGCTGTTTGCGGCGCTTGCCTTCGGCCTGGAGGCGGGATACGCCTTCCTCTCCGCGCTGGACTGCCGGGAAAAGGACAAGGACTCCGTCAGCTACAACATCGTGTGGGGCACCGGCGCGTTGGCGATCCTGATGCTGCTGCCGGCAGTTATGACGATCATCAAAGGGTGACCTGCGCTTGAAGCGGGGCGGAGGAACGGAACAGAAAACGGCGTGGACGGGTCTGCCTGTCCGCGTTGTTTTTTTACTTGACAAATACCCCGTGGGGGTATATGATGCAAACGAAATAGGAATGTCGGTTTTGGGAAAGGCCGACAGGAAAGCAATTTACCGTCTCAAAGGAGGAACCCCCATGCGGGAAGAAGTATATGACATTTCCGGGATGCACTGCGCCGCATGCAGCGCGTCCGTGGAAAAAGTGACCCGGCGGCTGCCGGGGGTAGAGCGCAGCGACGTGAATCTGGTGGCGGAGCGCATGACCATCGTTTATGACGAAACGCAGGTGACGCCGGAGCAGATCATCGCCAAGGTGGAAAAGGCGGGCTTCGGGGCCAAGCTCCATCAGGAAAAGCAGGAAGCGGCTCCGGTCCAGACCGGCGAGGACCCGGAGGAACTGGAACTGCGGCGAAAAAAGCGGGAACTGATCGTTTCGGCTATCTTTTCCTGTGCCTTGCTGTATGTGTCTATGGGACAGATGCTGCCCTTCGGACTGCCCGCCCTGCCGCTGCCGGATCTGTTTTCCATGCACACCCACCCCATGAACTTCGCCGTTTTACAGCTCATGCTGGCGATCCCGGTGCTGTACTGCGGACGGAACTTCTTCATCAACGGCTTTCAGGCACTGTTCCACGGGAATCCCAACATGGATTCGCTGGTGGCCATCGGCTCTGCCTGCTCTTTTGTATACAGTGTGGTGATGATGTTTTTGATCACCGATGATGTTCACGGCCATGTGCATAATCTCTACTACGAATCCTCCGCCGTGGTGCTGACGCTGGTGTCGCTGGGGAAGTTCATGGAGAGCCGGAACATGAAAAAGACCAAGAGCGCCATCACCGCCCTCATGCGGCTGACGCCGGACACCGCCCTTTTAGCGGACAGCGGCAAGGAGGTACCCACGTCCTCTGTCAAGGCCGGGGACGTGCTGCTGGTAAAGCCCGGCGCCCGGATTCCGCTGGACGGTGTGGTGACCAAGGGCGAGAGCAGCGTCAACGAGGCCATGCTCACCGGCGAAAGCCTGCCGGTGGAAAAGGCGGAGGGCAGCGAGGTCATCGGCGGCAGCGTCAACGAAAACGGCGTGCTGTATGTGAAGGTCACACGGGTGGGGGAGGACACCACCCTCTCCCGGATCATCCGCTTTGTGGAGGACGCTCAGGGCAAAAAGGCCCCCATCTCCCGGACGGCGGACAAGGTGGCGGGGATCTTTGTCCCCACAGTCATTGCCATCGCCGTGCTGGCGGCGGTGATCTGGGCCATTGCTGGGAAGGACTTTGCCTTTGTCCTGAGGGTGTTCACCTCCGTGCTGGTGATCGCCTGCCCCTGTGCGCTGGGTCTGGCTACGCCCACGGCGATCATGGTGGGCACCGGTCTGGGTGCGAAACACGGCATCCTGATTCGCTCCGGCGAAATTCTGGAAGTGACCCACTCCGTGGATACCGTGGTGCTGGACAAGACCGGCACCGTGACCAAGGGCGAGCCTGCCGTTACGGAGGTCTGTCCCGCAGGCGGTACGGCGGAGGGGCTGCTGACCATCGCGGCGGCGGTGGAATCCGTGTCCCAGCACCCTTTGGCGGCGGCCATCATACAGGCGGCGCAGGAGAAAAACCTATCTACCGGCAAGCAGCCGGAGAATTTTGAGCTGCTCCCCGGACGGGGCCTTCGGGCGGTCCTCTCCGGCCGGACGGTGCTGGCGGGCAACCGCCGGTTGATGGAGGAAAGCGGCGTGGACATCTCCGCCCTTTCCGAAAAGGCTGACGCCTTGGCGGGACAGGGGGAAACGCCCATGTTCTTCGCCGCTGACGGGGCGCTGCTGGGACTGATCTCCGTGGCGGACCCGGTGAAGGAGACCAGCGCCGCCGCCATCGCCGCTCTGCGCAAGCAGGGCCTCCGGGTGGTGCTGCTCACGGGAGACAGCCGCGCCGCCGCAGAGCACATCGGCGCCCTTGTAGGCGTGGACGAGGTGATCCCGGAGGTGTTGCCGGAGGAAAAAGCGGTCCACGTGCAAAAGCTGGAGGCGGCAGGCCGCAAGGTGATGATGGTGGGGGACGGCATCAACGATGCCCCGGCCCTTACCGCCGCCACCGTGGGCTGTGCCATCGGCAGTGGAAGCGACATTGCCATCGAAGCCGCCGACATCGTGCTGATGCGCTCGGATCTGGAGGATGTGCCCCGGGCGCTGCGGCTGTCAGCCCTGACCCTGCGGGACATCAAGCAAAATCTGTTCTGGGCATTCTGCTACAATACCATCGGTATCCCCATCGCCGCCGGACTGTTGTATGCTCTGGGCGGGCCGCTGCTCTCCCCTATGTTCGCGGGCGCCGCTATGTCCCTGAGCTCCGTGTGCGTGGTGGGCAACGCCCTGCGTTTGGGCACCGTGAAGCTGTAAAAAGGAGGAGGCAATGGCAGAGGAAACAAAAAACTGCTGCTGTTCCCAGCGGCGGAAGGTCCGGGAGCGGACGGAGGAGGAAGCCCTGTTGCAGCGGCTCAGCCGCATTGAGGGGCAGGTACGGGGCGTCCGGGGGATGGTGGAGAATTCCGCCTACTGCACGGATATCCTGACCCAGGTCTCCGCCATCCAGTCGGCGCTGAACGCTTTCAACCGGGAACTGCTGGCCCGGCACATCCGTACCTGCGTGGTGACGGACATTCAAAAGGGTGATCTGGACGTGGTGGACGATTTGGTGGCCACCATTCAAAAAATGATGAAATAAACATCCAATATTTTAAGGAGGAATTTGAAATGACAACGATCAAAGTACCCGACATGATGTGCGAAAACTGCGTGAAGCGCATCACCAACGCCCTCACCGCCGCGGAACTGACCTTCCGGGTGGATCTGGCGGCGAAGAACGTCACCATCGACGGCTGCGAGAACTGCGTCAAGACCGCCGTCAATGAGCTGGAGGATCTGGGCTTCACCCCGGAGGTCCAGGGCTGAGAGGAAGCGTACACCTGAAAAAGCGCCGGTGTCCGGTTTCGGATACCGGTACTTTTTTACCAGAAAATCGGTTACAAATTGTAACTTTTACGGATCGAAGTTGGAAAAAACGAAAAAATGAAAATCCCGTTTTTGCGGGATTGTGGTGGACATAAAATCGCAGAATAGGCGAAAACTTGACAAAAGTGGGAGATGGAGGTATACTTAGACCCAGTTTTGGATAAATTACAAAAGTAACAAAACAGTAACGGCGCTATTTGGCGCTGTCAGGAGGTCTTACATTTGCGACATTTACACACTCCAAAAACGGTATGGCTGTGCCGCTGTCTGACTCTGTTGCTGCTGTTGTCCGTCACCATGGCGGGCGCCACGGGCTGGGCTAAAGCCCTGTATCTGTTCAGCGACGGAGAGCAGTCCGCAGCGCTGGATGACAGCCATTCCGGCATCGAATCTCTGCTTTTGAACCTGGATACCGGCAAGAGCGGTGAAGACGCCGTATTGACGGAGGGTACCATGGTGACTGTCCGCCGGGGCGGCGAGACCATCACTGCCACCGCCCGGAAGGAAACGGTGAAGCAGTTCCTTTCCCGTATGGATATTATCCCCGGTTCCCGGGAGATGGTGGGCATCGAGCTGATGGAAAACAGCGTGATGCTGACGATTTCCGATCACCTGACGGTTTTCGAACGGGTGACGGAAAAGGCGGAGCACGAAACGGTTTACCGGGATACACCGGACCTGCCCAAGGGCGAGGAACGGGTGGCCCGGAAGGGTATGGACGGCCAGCACACAGCCATCTATGAGCAGACCTGGGTCAGCGGCGAGCTGGTCACCAGCCAGTATGTAGAGGAAATTTCCACCACCAGCGTAACGGAGGTGGTGGAACGGGGAACGGCGGTCTCCTATGTGGAGCCGGATGACAAGCTGGTGAACGTCACCACCCAGAGCGACGGTTCCGGCTACCTGACCTTCGCCTCTGGCGGCACTATGAAATTCAGCAAGGCTGTCACCGTCACCGCCACCGCCTATACCGCCGGGTATGACGGCGTAGGGACCCGTACCGCCACCGGCACCACCGTCCATAAGGGCGTGGCCGCCGTGGATAAGCGGGTGTTCCCTCTGGGCTCCGATCTGTACGTTGTGGCCAAGGGTATGGAATACGGCCTGACCCGTGCCGAGGACACCGGCATGAAGGGTCCCAAGATCGATCTGTATATGGAGAGCTATCAGGAGTGCATCCAGTTCGGCCGCCGGACGGGCACTGTCTATCTGCTGGAAGATTGAGCGTTAACAGCTTGAACTGAGAAACCGGCCTGTCCGCAAAATTGCGGACAGCCCGGTTTTTTGTGAGCTTTTGGCGGCTTGCTGGGGAAAAACGCGCGTTGACGGATGTTTTCCGGGAAAACAATGAAAGGGAGCATGTTCCAAAACCGGAACACGCTCCCTGTGTTTATTCGTATTTACTTGCGGAATGTTGCTTACAGGCTGTTGGCCTGCTCCACCACCTTGCGGATGGCGTCGGCGGCATCGTCCGGCAGGGCATTGAAGCCGCCCTCAGCGTCCTTCAGGCCCTCCACGTAGTTCAGGCGGTCCTGCATACGGGCCTGCATCTGGGCGACATAGCCCTTGTCGGTGAGGTCGGGCACGAAGCCGTCCCACTCCATGATCTCAATGTCGGAGAAGGGGCCCCAGGGCTTGAATTCCGCACGGCCCTCAACTACGGATTCCAGAATACCCAGCGTATCCTCCTTCTGGACCTTTTTACCCATGAAGTCGCCGGTGTTGATGATGTAGCACGCCACATTCTTCTCAGCCACCAGCTTCTTGAACTTCTCGTAGTCATTCACCAGCGGGTAGGTGCGGAAGGGGTTGGCGTAAGGTTCCACCACCAGAGCGTTGGGGTCCACGCCCTCCTTCAGCCGTTCAGCAGAGGAACGCTTGGTGGCCAGCGTAGCGCCCATGACAGAGGCCAGAGACGCGCCCTTCAGCTTCACGATGGGAGGGATGGTGGGATCCTTCATGATCCAGAAAATAGCGTTGACGGGGGATTCGATCTTATCCACCCGGTTGGGGGACCAGAGCTTGGACTTGATGGCCCGGCCGTTGCCGTTGCGGATATCCTCAGTGACCAGCACCACCTTGCCGTCCTCGTCCAGCGTGGCGGAGCAGTTCTGCGCTGTCAGCAGGTACTTGTTGTCCGGGGAATCCACAGGATAGTCGGCGGTCTTGTCGAAATAGGTGGGTTCCAGAGCAATGGAGGCGCAGGTATCGGAGTTGATGATGAAGGCGTCATCGTGGAGCACCTTGATGGAGGGGTACTTGCCGCCGTGCTTGGCGTGGGTCAGGGTGGACTTGCCGGAGCCGGACAGACCGAACACGGCAGAGACGAACTTGTGGCCGTCCGCCAGCGTGTATTCCTTCTGACCGCCGTGGCAGCTGGCGTAGCCATTGCGGTTGGCGATGGCCCAGGCCAGGGTCAGGGTGCCCTTCTTGTGCTCGCCGAAGTAGCGCATACCCAGGATGGCGGCGCAGTTGGTCTCCGTGTTGAAGTAGCACAGGCACTTGGGGTCGCAGACCTTTTCCTGACCGGGTGCGCCGGTCCACTGGGGATCGGAGAAGATGTAGATGTCAGGCTCCTTGCCGTCGCCTACGGGCTTGGAGTTCTTGTACATCTTCACATATTCCGTGGACATATACTGGAAGTTCAGCATCCAGTTGTAGAGGAGGTTTTCCTCACCCTCAGGGATCAGCAGATGGGCCTTCACCATGAACTCGGGGTCCAGACCGATGAACACCTCGGCGTGATACATGGTCTTCCAGCGGGTGTCATACACGGCGTCCATGACGATCTTATCCAGGGCGGCGGTGTCCACGCCGGGCTTGCCGGTGATGCGGCGGGCGGGGGCGTAGCGGCCGGTGATGGAACCGTCATTGAACAGCAGGACCTTGGCGTCCGGTTCCAGACCGAATTCCTCGCCCCGGTAGACGGGCATATCGGTGACCACGGTGCCGGGAGAATTTTTGGCCAGCTCATAGGCTTCCTTCAAGGTGTTGACCTTGATGACATTGTTGCCGTAGAACGGAGCTTCGATGATGGAACGGGTCTTGGAAAAACCCACCTGGCCGGGACCGATCTCGGCTCTGGGATAATAGGCCTTTGTGGACATATCGGGATACCTCCTTGTAATCATGGTTGATAACTGTATGATACTGGAACGCAGGGGAAAAAGCAAGTTATGAAGATGACAAGTTCCGGCAAAGAGGACGGTTCCTTTTGTGACTTTTTGCGGCAGGGCGGCGGTTATTTCCGCTCCGCCAGCGCGTCTGTCAGGGCAGCGAACTCCGTTAACGTCAACGCCTCTCCCCGGACCGATGCAGGCAGGCCGCAGACAGCGATGGCGTCGGCAATGGCGGCCTTGTCCCACCCCGGCAGAGCAGCGGACAGGGAATTGGACAGGGTTTTTCGCCGCAGCAGGAAGGCTCCCTTGATGACCCGGAAGAAAAACGCCTCATCCCGGACGGCCACCGGCGGCTCCTTCCGGCGGACGCACCGCAGAACGGTGGAAGTCACCTTGGGGGCGGGCAGAAATTTCTCCGGGGGGACGTCAAAGAGACATTCTGTTTCCATTTCGTATTGCAGCCGCAGGGGGAACGCGCCGTCGGCGCTGCCTTTGGCGGAGGTGAGCCGCTGGGCGGCCTCCTTCTGGATCAGGACGGTGATGGACTCGATGGCGGGAATATCCACCAGCGCGGTCAGCACGGGCGTGGTGATGTTGTAGGGCAGGTTGGCGCAGACGATGGGCCGCAGGCCAGCGAATTTTTCACCGATCAGGGCCTTGAGATCCAACCGGGTCACATCTCCGGGGACGATCTCCACATTAGAATGAGGGGCCATGGTCTCTGCCAGAATGGGCAGCAGCGCCCGGTCCAGTTCAATGGAGACCACCTTGCCGGCCCGCTGAGCCAGCTCGGACGTCAAAGGGCCGATGCCTGGGCCGATCTCCAGCACGCCGCAGGTCTCGTCTGCCTGAGACGCTGCCGCAATGTCAGCGGGGATCTGGGGGTCGATGAGGAAATTCTGCCCCATGGATTTGGAAAAATGGAAGCCGTGGCGTTCCAGCAGCATCCGGATCGTCAGTTCGTCGTAGAGATTCATGGCTCTACCGCCTTTTTTAGAATTTGAATTTCAGTATAGCTGATTTTTAATGGAATCACAACAGGGGAGCGCCGGTTGGTCACAGTTCGTGGATGAAATCCAGCACGCAGTCCCGCAGACGGAGGACCTCCTCCGGCATATTTTTCCGCAGAGGCATCCCCATGCCCAATTCCCGGCCTGCCCGCGGCGTGACCGGCAGCGTCTGGACACCCTGCGTCCTGCCGCGCATCATGATCTCCGTCATCATGGAGACGCCCAGTCCCTTGCTGACCATGCGGATCACCGTTTCATCGTCCACATGACAGGGGCGGATCTGGGGTCGGACGCCCTTGGGACTGAGGGCGGCGTTCACGTCAATGTCGAACCGACCGTAGGGCATCAGAAATTCCTTTCCGTCAAATTCCTCGATGGGGAAGGAGTCCCGTCCCCCGGTGGGGTAATCCTCCGGGAGGATGGCGTACATAATGTCATTGTACAGCGGTGTCCAGTCGCAGTTGACATGGCTTTGCCTTGCGGCGAAAATCACATCGGTGCGGCCTTCCTCCAGCAGCTCAAAGGGCTCCAATTCGTGGTCCACCATCCGCAGATCCACGTCGGTGTCCGGGCACACCCGGCGGAACCGGTACAGGATCTCCGGCATCCAGTGCATGGCAAGGCTGGCGTAGGCTGCCACACGGATGGTCTCCGCCTTTTTCTGCGTGATGGCGGCAATCTGGTTTTCCAGCTTCGCCGTGGCGCTGAGGTAATCCCGGATGGCGGGCAGAAGAGCCTCACCGTTCTCTGTCAGGGAAATGCCGCTGTGGTCCCGGCGAATGAGGGCCATGCCGATCTCCCGCTCCAGACCGTTGATGAGGTGGGTCAGGCCGGACTGTGTGTAACCCACCACCTCGGAGGCCTTGGAAAAGCTGCCCAGGTTCACTGCCGTCATCAGGATCTCCAGCTTTTTGCTGTCCATGGTTCCCTCCTTCAGCTATGTATTACGATTTGTCATATAACTATTATAACCCTGCGTTTCTCTTTTGCAAGGGTTTCCTATATGATAAGACCCATAAAGGAGATGATGTTCCATGACAACGAAGAAGCTGACGATCCGGCAGAAGCTTTTGGTGGCCGGGACGCTGTTCGGCATGTTTTTCGGCGCGGGCAATCTGATCTTCCCGGTCCATCTGGGACAGATGGCGGGCCGGAACGCCATTCCCGCCATGATCGGCTTTATCATTACGGCGGTGGGGATCCCCGTTTTCGGTGTGGCCGCCATCGGCATCACCCATTCCGACGGTTTACAGACCCTCGCCGGCAAGGTGAGCAAGGGATACGGCATCTTCTTCACCTGTCTGCTGTATCTGACCATCGGGCCGCTGTTCGCCATTCCCAGATGCGCCACGGTGTCCTTTACCACCGGCGTCGCGCCCATGCTGGGGGACAGCGGGGCGGAATGGCTGTATCTGCTGATCTTTTCCGCCGTGTTTTTCGCCTTCGTACTGTTTTTCTCCCTGCGCCCCGGCAAGATCACCGTCTGGATCGGCAAGATCATCAATCCTATTTTCCTGATCTTCTTTGCCGTGCTGATGATCGCGGCGCTGCTGGCCCCCGGTGCCGCCGCGTCTGCCGTGGAGCCGGTGGCGGCCTATCAGAGCGACGCATTTTTCCCCTCTCTGATCGAGGGTTACGGCACCATGGACGCCATCGCCGGTCTGGCCTTCGGCATCGTGGTGATTGACGTGATCCGCCGCATGGGCGTGACCAATGATGACGCCATCGCGGAGGACGTGCTCTCCTCCGGTCTCCTCACGGGCCTGCTGATGGCACTGATCTATGTGGTGTCCATTCTGGTGGGCGCTCAGTCCAGAGGGCTGTTTGAACTGTCTGAAAACGGCGGCGTGGCCCTGACACAGATCGCCGGGCATTACTTGGGCGGCGTGGGACAGCTTATTCTGGCGGTTACCATTACCTTCGCATGCCTGAAAACCTCCATCGGCCTGGTCACCGCCTGCGCAGAGACCTTCGACAAGATGACCGGCGGAAAGTTCTCCTACCGGGGATGGGCCATTCTGTTCACGGCTTTTTCCTTCGCTGTCTCCAACGTGGGCCTCAGTGCCATTATCAACTATTCCATCCCGGTGCTCATGCTGATCTATCCCCCTGCCATCGCCTTGATCACCTTGGCGTTTATCGGCAGATTTTTCGGGCATGACCGCATTGTGTACATCGCCGTGATGATCCCCACATGGATCGCCGCTTTGTTCGACTTTATGAAGACCCTGCCGGGTTCTGCGCAGACGGCTCTCCATCTGGACGCGCCCATTCAGTTCGCCGCAGCCAATCTCCCGCTGTTCGACAAGAATCTGGGCTGGCTGCTCCCGGCGGTCATCGGCTTTGCCATCGGCATGATCTGGCATCTGAGCCGGCCGAAGAACGCAGCCGCCGCGTGACGGGATTCCTCGCTGAATCGCCCATTGACGAAAACTGGTTTAATGAACGCAGAGAAAATCAAAAGAAAAGCGGCCCGGAGTTTTCCGGGCCGCTTGCGTATGGGATGGCCGCCGGCTTACTTGCGGTCGTTTTTCTGGTTCTTCTGCTCGTTGGGCTCCTTCTGAGCGTTTTTCTGATTGCTCTCCCGGTTTTTCTCCTGCATGGAACGTGCCTCCTTTCCTGTCCCCACGGGGGGACGGTCTGCGTACAGAAGATAGTGTTGCCGCCGCGGGGAAAACTATTCACAAAAAAGAAAAAATTTCTTGATTTTCCTGTTGACAGATCAGAAATGGTTTGGTATACTATCAAGGCAAAACAAAGAAGGCTGATTGCATCCGCCTCACCTCCAGCATGACGCAAAGAGGTCAACAGCGTTGTTACCAGACTGCCGCAGGGCGGTTTGTTGTTGCGCGGATGCCAAAATGGTATCCGCGTTTTGTGATTTTTAGAAGGAGGTGCTTCGACCATAGCTAAGCAAATGCATGAACTGAATGAGGACATTCTCGACAAGGAGATCCGACTCATCGGCGCTGAAGGTCAGCAGCTGGGCATCATGAGTTCCCAGGAGGCCCTGAAGATTGCAGATGAGCAGGGCTTGGATCTTGTCAAGATCTCGCCCCAGGCCGTCCCCCCCGTTTGCAAGCTCATGAACTACGGAAAGTTCCGCTTTGAGCAGAGCAAGAAGGAGAAGGAAGCCCGCAAGAATCAGCATGTGGTAGAGATCAAGGAGATCCGGATGTCACCGGGCATCGACGTGGGAGACTTCAACACGAAGCTCAAGAACGCCCAGAAGTTCATTGCCGATGGCAACCGGGTGAAGGTTTCCGTCCGCTTCCGCGGCCGCGAAATGGCACATACGGACATCGGCCGGGATCTGCTGAACCAGTTTGCTGAGCAGTGCGCCGAGGTGGCCAACATGGACAAGAGCGCCAAGCTGGAGGGCCGTATGATGTCCATCTTCCTCTCTCCCAAGACGAGCAAGTAAATTTCAAGAGATTTCAATACACGGAAGGAGCAACTACAATGCCGAAACTGAAGACTCACAGCGGCGCCAAGAAGCGCTTCAATCTCACCAAGACCGGCAAGGTCAAGCGCGCCAAGGCTTTCAAGAGCCACATCCTCACCAAGAAGGACACCAAGCGCACTCGTCGTCTGCGCGCAGGCGGTTATGCGGACGTCACCAACATGGACGCTGTCCGCAAGATGATCCCCTACAAATAAGTAACGAGACGTTTGAAATAGGAGGCTACTACAAATGGCAAGAGTCAAGGGCGCGATGATGACGCGCAAGAGAAGAAATAAAGTTCTGAAGCTGGCCAAGGGCTATTGGGGTTCCAAGTCCAAGCACTTCAAGATGGCTAACCAGGCCGTCATGAAGTCCCTGACCTACGCTTACACCGGCCGCAAGCTGAAGAAGCGTGACTTCCGCAGCCTGTGGATCACCCGTATCTCCGCTGCCTGCAAGATGAACGGCATGAACTACTCCACCTTCATGCACGGCCTGAAGGTCGCCGGCATCGAGATCAACCGCAAGATGCTCTCTGAGATGGCTATCTCCAACCCCGCTGCATTCACTCAGCTGATCGAGATCGCCAAGAAGGCTTAATTACACAGTTCTTCAAACAAAAACCTCTTCGGGAAACCGAAGAGGTTTTTTGCGTGTAGATTTTGAAAAACAGGGGAGAGGGCTGTTTTTACAGAAAACAGTAAAAGGACGCGCCCATCGGCGCGTCCTCCCGTTCTTATTCCTCAACAGTTTCCTCAGCGGGTTCCGCGTCCTCCGGAACTTCCGGTTCTTCCCAGTCCACCATGGTGCCCACGCAGCGGTTGATGGGCTGGCCCAGCTCGTGGAACTTGGCCTCATAGTCCGTCATAACGCCCACCGGGCCGTTTTCATGGAGATTCCGGGTGACCTCGGACAGCTCAAAGCCAAACTGGGGCAGCTCCTCCACGGAGAACTCGAACAGGGGCTGGTTGTCAGTCTTGAAGTGGATCTGACCGCCCATTTTCAGCACCTGACGGTACAGCTTCAGGAAGTTGCCGTGAGTCAGGCGGCGCTTGGCATGGCGCTTGCTGGGCCAGGGATCGCAGAAGTTGACGTAGATCCGGTCCACCTCACCGGGGGCGAAGAACTGGGGGAGCTGGTCGGCGTTGGCATCCACGAAAAACACATTGGTGAGACCGTCATTCACGCACCGTTCCATGGCCACCACCATGGCGTCCGGCACCATCTCAATGGCGATGAACAGCACATCCGGCTCTGCCGCAGCGGTGCCGTGGGTGAAGCGGCCCTTGCCGCAGCCCAGCTCTACCCGCAGCTCCCGGGCCTGGGGCATCAGATCCCGCCAGTGGCCCCGGTGCTCATAGGGGTTCCGGATCAGCTGCGCGGCGCAGCGCTCCATTCGGGGGACCAGATTCTTCTTTTTCCGCATTCTCATTATCAAAAACCTCCGCAGGTCAAAAATCAACTCATTTTAACATAAAAAAGCGGCGCTGTAAACGGAAGTCTGAAAATGTTAATGAATTAACGTTAGATATTTAACGGAATGTGTTTTGGAGCGGTCAAACCGTTGCGCTGCAATGCTTCTACAGAATGTAGAATATGCAAGAATACTGATTTTACACCAATCTTACACCAATCTTACACCAATATAGGAGAGCTCAATACAGTCAGTCAGTATTCTCCCTTCATATCTCTATAAAAATGATGTCGCGGCTACAAAATTTTATGACTATTAGGAGTAATATATATGAGGGAAAACACTGTAATATCTATCACCAACTCTAAGGGTGGTGTTGGTAAGACTACAACAGCACTGAATCTTGCTGCTGCTCTTGCAAATGAAAACAAAAAGGTCCTGCTGATCGACAATGACCCGCAGGGTAATCTTACGGCAGTGCTTGGCTATACGCCGGGTGAACAGATAAATACGCTGGCGAAGCTGCTGCTTGTTCAAATCGACTCGCCGGAAGACTTGGAACTACATCTTCCCCGTGCCGTGATACATACAGAGACTGGCATTGACCTGATCCCAGCTAATAAGCGGCTGGCAGATGCCGCTGCCCGCTTACAGGTTATGCAGCTCTCGCAGTACAACACAGCGGGGGAGGCAGAAACGCTCTGCGAAGAGGTGATGGACAAGCTGTTGGACGCTCTCCGAGAGCAATATGACTACTGCGGCAGGTCGCCGACACACAGAGCGTATATGATCTCCCTGACATACAGGGCATTGCGCCGGAGGATGAATACGTCGCCTGAAACGGTGCGCGTAGACCGCACGAATGGTGCAGCCAAACCGCTAAAATGGTGCAAGGTCACCGCAGCCATGTGCATTGACGGGATAGCCACTAAAATGAGTTCAGCATCGTCAGATGCAAATTCAATTTAGGAGGCCTTATCATGGTCAATCACAAAGAGATCCTTCGGCTGAAAAGTCTGGGACTCACACACCGAGAGATCGTAGATGCCGCTGGTTGCGGTCGCAACACGGTCACACGTACATTAGCCTGGGCTCGGGAACAGAAACTTGACTGGCAGCAAGCTCAGTCCATGTCGCAGCAGGAAGTTTCCCAGCGTTTATTTCCAACCGAGCAAAAGAATCCTGTCTACAAGATGCCGGACTACGAGTGGGTGCACCGTGAGATGCAGAAGAACGGCGTCACCTTGAGCCTGCTGTGGGTGGAATACTGTGAGCAGTGCCATCAGAACGGCGAACTGCCCTATGGCCGTATTGTGAATCTGGCTTCTATGAACAGTTTTGTTGCAGGTCCTAAAATGGCTGCCTATGTGGCGTCAAAGGGTGGTGTTTCCCAGGTGACAAAGGCGTTTGCTAATGAATGGGGCAGTCGGGGCATTCGAGTGAATGCCATTGCTCCCGGCTATATTGAAACGGATCAGACCAGACCACTGATGGATGATGAAAAGCGTTATAAGGAAATTTTGGATCGTATCGCAGTAGGCAGGTGGGGACAGCCGGAAGACTTAGTTGGCCCCGTACTGATGCTCTGTTCAGAAGCTGGTTCTTACTGCAACAGCCTTGTGATGCCCATTGACGGTGGATATTTGGCTCGTTGATTTTTCACGGTCCTTTTCAGCATACGGTAGAACCGCTTTTCGGATTAATTTCAGATAATCAGATTATGATTTTGTTCGATATCAATTTGTAAAATATATTCCCCGAAGTCCCTTGCTTGCTGTGAAAGGCTGGTGTCTATGGCAGAGTCTGCAGACCGTGTTGCTATTGCTTTTGATCCCGCACAGATTCGGAAGGCACAGGATAGAAATCCTTTTGTCAAAATTTCAGATATTGTATATGATATTTTGAGCGAAGCAATTCTTTCTTCTACAATTGCTCCTGGTAGTAAATTGAATATCTCTAGTATTGCAGAGAATCTGAATATTAGTCATACCCCGGTTTTTCAAGCAGTAGATCGACTTAAAAACAGTGGATTGATCGTTGAGTCTAATGAAACTAGCAAATACCACAGTTATCGCGTTCTCGATATCAGCAATGAATCTTTGACAAACCTTTTTACTGCCAGAAAAGCGATTGAGACGACAGCGGCCTCTATTTGCGCCACAAATGTAGCATTGATTGATATTGCGCAACTGAAAAAAATGGCTGCAGAATTTCGGACGGTTTGGAGCCTCTACGCTAATGGTCGGGGAACTTCAGCAGACTTTGCAGACAGAGAAACGTTGGACAGAGCCTTTCATAATGAGATTGTTCTTGCCACGGAAAACAATTATCTTATAGACATGTATCACTTAATCCGGGAACCTTTGAACTACCTATCTGTCCGTACCTGTGAGTTTGTTGCATCAAAAGGGGAACGGGATAATATCATTATCATCAGTGCTCAACATGTTGATATTTGTCGAGCTATTGAGTCTGGCTTCCCAGAAATGGCTCGACAGGCGATGGAGCGTCATATTGACTTCTGTCACGAAAGATGTCTGCTTGATCGTTAAATTTTGTGTGCACTTATTGAAAAAGAATCCCAGGGGGCGTTATTGATATGATCCCCCTTGATGGTATCCGCTCAATAATCGCCCGTAACCAAAGAGCACAATCTGGGCATAGCCCAGATTGCGTATGCCGCTCTGCAAAATCAGATCGACCAGCGAAATTGAGCAGCGGTTCCGCTTGAATTGAGCAATGGGACCGCCCGGATTGAGCAGTCCCACCGTTCAGGTTGAATATGGACAGCACAAAGCTGTCAAGGTATCATAAATACGGTCGGAGTCAGATGTCTTGCAGCCCCTTCCGCTTGCGCATGGATTCCTTGCCGCCAATGACTATGGTGTAGGTGCCATGAACAATTCGGTCGCAGATGGCATCAGCCAGCAGTGAGTCAGACAGCTTTTCCGGCCAACCCGGAATGTCAAACTGGGAACAGAAGATCGTGGAGCTTCGCTTGTACCGGGACTCCGCGATTTCCAATAAGTCCCTGGCTTCCGTTTCTTTCGTAAACATAAAAGCTAATGGCGAATAGACTCCTATGAGATAATAGTATTTTCGGTTGTGAACTCCCGACATCTGGCGGTTAGTTACGCCCTACGCGAATAGGTATTGGCGTCCGGCTGAAATAGCCCGAATTTCTTTATGAGAGATGATATAACTCTAGTTTGTGCGGTCTATCAAAAAGTTTCTTGTGTTGATCCAGCAAAAATGATATCATGAGACATATCGTTTAGTTGGTCCGGGAAGAAAAACATTTAAGCGGAAGCATCTGTTCAGAGTGAATGCTACGAAAGGATACTGTGTACCCAATCGTAGCGCTGCCTGCCCACTGTCCTGGAAGCAAAGACGGAAAACGGAGGATAGACCATGAAGCTTGTGATTATTGATGGCCAGAGCGGCCGCATGGGTGCTCTGATTGCAGAGCGAGTGAAGGCGGCAAAACTGCCCTGTAAGGTTTTAGCGGTGGGTACCAATGCCATCGCCACTGCCACCATGATGAAGGCAGGTGCGAATCAAGGAGCCACCGGGGAAAACCCAGTGATGGTAGCCTGCCGTACGGCGGATGTTATCGTTGGACCCATTGGTATCTTGTCGGCCGATGCCTTGTCAGGAGAAGTTACCCCAGCCATGGCGGTAGCCGTTGGACAAAGTGCTGCCAAAAAGCTGCTGCTTCCGGTAAACCGACACTGCGGTCATACCATGGTGGGCGTCCGGGATCTGACTCTGTCACAACTGGTGGACGAGGTGGTGGAGCAACTGCGACTCCTGTGTGCGGAAGAACTCATTACCATGTAATGTCGCTGACCAAGCCGATTTTATAGGATCTCTGTGTTTTTCAACTATTTCAGGTACGCTACTCCCAGTCGAAGCGGCAAAATTGAAAGGTAGAGTTATCAAATAATGAAGCAATCGAACATGAAATCCCTATAGCGGCCTCCAGCTTGCTACATCGGCTGTTGCCGAAGGAAACCGTTAATATTTACGCTTCCCTCATCGAAGCCATGATCATAGGCCGTGCAATCTGGGACATTGCCATGGGGATTATCTCCGGGTTTGCTAGTTCTGCTTTCACATGGAGTACCTTCTAGTAGAGGTGCGATTAACTGAGTGAATAAATGCTGTGGTGGAATACGGTGGAATTAGCGTGGAATATATGGAATAATTGCAAATGTTTGTGTTTTACCGTTTGCAAATCCTCCAGTTTTTCCGCAAATTCTTGATATTTCCAGAACTTTTTGGCGATCAAAAAGACTGGGGGTCAAGGGGTCGTGAGTTCAAGTCTCGCCACTCGGACCATATGAATGAAGCCCGCTTTTCGAACATTTTTATCGAAAAGCGGGCTTCTTCATGCCAACAAAGCCTTGAGAAGTCAAGGCTTTTTTCTTATCCCCTTCTTATGAGTGAAGGCGAAAACTCTCAAAACGCAAAACGAATATTTTTACGCAAAGTCGTTATTTGAACACGGTTTTACGATAAACTCGCCCAGTACGCCTCCTCAAATGCCTGTGGGGTCTTGTATTTTAAGGTCCGATGGGGACGCAGCTCATTATAGAATTGGACATATTGCGCCACGCTTTTGCGGTAGCTTTGCTCCGAGGTGTACTCCCTGCGGTACGCCTCCTCTTTTTTGAAGGAAGCAAAAAACGCTTCGGCGACCGCGTTGTCATGGGGCCGTGCTGTAGCGGAAAATGACTGTTTCGCACCGCATTTTTGCAGCAGTTCCGTAAGCGTGGCTGAGGTATACTGTGCGCCGCGATCGCTGTGAAAGGTCAGCCCGATGGGATTGCCTCGTGCTTGATAGGCGGCCCGGAAGGTGCTTGTGACCAGATGAGTGCTTGCGTTGCGGGACACCCGATAGCCGATGACCCTGCGGGAGAAAAGGTCGAGGATCATACAAAAGTAGAGCCAGTAGTCGTTGATTTTGAAGTATGTAATATCGCTGACCCAGATTTGGTTGGGACGCTCCGCAGTGAACTGCTGCTCCAGTAGATTCTGTTTTTTGTACTGCTGACGCTTCTTGAATTGCTTTTTTGCGTCTGGGCGGATGCTGTGCAGATCAAGCTCTTGCATGATCGCCGCGATGCGTTTGGTGCTGACCCGGATGCCGCTTTCGGTCAGAGCGATGCGAATTTTTTCGGCGCCGAATCGCTGGGC
>CDZH01054667.1_pt1 | contig 71185 bp, 69 predicted proteins | sample 557721 | NCBI WGS metagenome assembly CDZH01 (sample SAMEA3182062, study PRJEB8094) | gut metagenome | biome: human; feature: gut; material: Stool; isolation source: human stools | place: Canada | collected 2013-01-14 | reverse complement strand
ACGGTAGACGGTTGTAGGGGGCGGCGTCCCCGACGCCCCGCCGGTTTACCGGGGCAGTATCGTAATTCGTGCGGGCCGTCGAGGACGCCGGCCCCTACGAATGGTGCGCCAATTTTTGAGGTGTGGCGGGGGGAGGACCGGCAAATCCTTCCCCCGCCTGTCTATGGGAAACACAACGGCGTAATGCCGTTCGGCTTGCAAAATTATTCAGCGACTTTCTCCGCTTCTTTCTCCGCCCGGCGCTTCGCGGCCTGCTCCTGAGCCAGCTCATTGCGGCGCTGGGCCTTCTTCTGGCGCTTCAGCTTCTTTTTCTCCTCGTGCTCTGCTATCACCAGCGGCGCCTGCACCTTTTTCTCCCGGTTGTACCGCGCCGAGTTCACCAGCCGTGGCATATTCACCAGCGGCCGCAAATGGGCGGCTTGCAGCGCCGCGTCCCAACTGCCGAAACGCTGCTCGATAAACGCGCCGCCGTCCACCTCGCAGGGTCCCGGCGTGTGCCGCAGTTGGCGGGCCTGGCGGAGCAGATACTGCGCCAGCTCCTCCAGTGGCGTGTCGGCATGCTTCTCGGCAAAGGCCGCGTCGCGGGCGTCCAGCGCCGCCCTGGCCCGTTTGGCAATTTGCTGCTGGCACCAGTTTTCGTAATCAAATTTGACGTTGGGATTCCAATGACTCATGAGAATACCCCTCCCATAATGGCGAAAAAATACCGGTTTTCTTCTGAAAACCGGCGCGTTTGGCAAGAAAAAAGCACTGATTTCCTCAATCAGCGCGCACTCCTGCCCTTCGTCACAACGAGGGTGCGCCGTTGTCAACGAGCTCTCAGCCGTGCAATTCTACTGCCCTCGCGCCACGGACTTTCGTCCCCGTACATGACCTACCTTCTCAGAGCTTTCGCTCCAATGGCGGGTATTGCCCAACAACTTTACGCCGTTTCGGTCATTTCCTTGCGCTCACAGTGCCGTCCGCGGTGGGTTTTGCCCCATGTTCCTTCTAGGCTGCGCCCTGACGGAAATCCGCCTTTACAACACGCAGCCACACGACGTCACAGAACTCAAACTATGCAATTCTTACCAATTTCTGGAATTTTTCTTTCGCAAAGTATCGTACTTTGCGAAAGAATCCGCAAGCCCAGTATTCATGCGGATTTGCGGACATTTATTTTCAAAATAGCAGGTTCTGGAAATGCTTATTGACATTTTGAACGACCTGCTATATACTGTATTTAAGCCAAATTTTGAGTGTTTTCGCAAAGTACGATACTTTGCGAAATTTTTTATGGAAAAGGACGCCCCTAGGCGTCCTTTTGTGGTATTCCGTGTGGGGCTGATTGGCCAACAAATAGTAGTAGCTCGAATATGTATCGGGTTTAAGGCTGCATAGGCCCAAAATGCTCGTTGATCTGAAATGTAGTCAGCTTGATAGGATCCACCGCCAGCACCGGCTTATGGACTGTGTCCACGGCGTAGGCCAAGGCACTGCCCTCCGCGTTGCCTGCGGGCGGCGTGTCCCTGTCATAGACCGCCAGTACCACATCCGCAAGGTCGATGATCTTCTTGTAGGCGTGGAGCTGCGCGTCCGGCGCTCCGACCTCGCACACGGCGGAGATAAGGGTGCATTTCTCCAGCATCGTGAAGTAGCGTTCCCGTAGATAAGGCGCCCATTTTGTAGCTTGCTCCTCATGGGGCGTGTAGCAGATAAGCATCAGGTCTCTGTCGGTTGTACGCAGACCATTGATGATCTCGCCCGCAAATAACCCAACTCCGCAATCGCAGGCGGTCAGGAACTGAGATACGCCGCTCTGGCGCAGCGCCATGATCTGCTGCGCCAATTCCGTCTTCATTTTGGAACAGAACGTATCTTCTATCGAAGCCCCACGGGAACCGCATGGGCTTCTGACCTATGACCGCACAGCGGATTGGCTTGTTCATATCTCTATCCACCCTAACAGGATATAGTGTCAGCTTGAGAAAAGTGGTTTTTTGACCTTAAATTTCGCAAGAACTATGTCTGATTATACAAATGTACTTTTAGGATATTATAACATTGCCAAATTGCACATACAATACAAATCGTAAGAAAAGATTAGGAGATTTGGTTGTATGGTAAACTACGAGTTCATCGGCGCACGGATCAGAGAGGCCCGTCTTCGGAAAAAACTTTCACAGGAACAGCTTGCCGCAATGGTCGATGTGGGAACTTCCCATATCAGCCATATTGAAACCGGCGCGACGATCCCAAGTACAAAGCTGCTCGTGCAGCTGATGAATATTCTGGACTGTGATCCCAATGAGGTACTGTGTATGGAGACCCGCAGCACACGTCCGATCCTGAACAGTTGGCTCTCTGAGCTGGTCGCGGACTGCAACGAGGATGAAATCAAGATCATCACAGACACTGTTATGGCGCTGAAAACCAGTCTGCGCCGCAATCGAAATGAAGACAAATAATGTTCAAAGCCTCGCTCTTACGTAGAGCGAGGCTTTGTTTACTATATAGGAGACTGTAAAAAAACAAGCGTCGTATTCTGCCGATAGGAGGGAGGAACATACAGGCATTCGGAAGGGATTTAAAGCATATGCACAGCGGCGAATAAGCTATGAGCACGATACCGGGTAATGTTGAAGACTACCCCTTACGAGAACACGACGCGAATTAAGGTCGTTCTATTTACTGGAACGCCCGCGCCCTGCTATGCGCAGAGTGCGGGCGTTTTCGTTGTATCGGATAGTTCTGGACTATGTCGTGAGATGCCGAAGCCCGCCCATCATGACGATTTTTCTGTGAAATCATCATGAATAGGAGGCCTGTTATTATGCGGGATAGTCAATATAAATCCTGTACGGCACAAAACCAGTTTACCGCTTATCTGCTCGCCGCGATCCGCAACTACAAAAGGACGTATCTCAAGAAGCATGCGGATACTATGCTGTTGGAACAGTCCCTCGAACGATATACTGAGGCACCTGAGTTATCAGGTGAGACGGATCTCTTTTCCGGATTGCCTTTAGCCCAACAGTTGGAAAATGGACGTCTACTTGCCGCCTTGCAACACCTGAGCGAGCGGGAGCGCTACATATTCCTGTCCAAAGTACTGGACGAAAAGAGCCTTTCCGAGATCGCACATACGCTTGGTATCACTTATGGTGCGGCAGCTATGTCCTATCACCGAACGGTCAAGCGTCTGAGAGATGCGGTGGGAGGTGAAAACCGTGAATGATTTTATTACGCTCTTTACGCTGGCAAAGGCCGGAGATGCTGCAGCCGTGGAGGTAATACTGAATATGTACCGGCCGCTTCTTTACAAGGAGTCCATGCAACAGGGGATCTTCAATGAAGATCTCTTTCAGGAGTTATGCCTGGTGCTCTTGAACTGTATCAGAAAATTTACCATCCGGTAAACTTGACAAACTGAGGGGCTTGCGGTGATCCGCAAGTCCCTCAGTCTCTTTATACGTTCTGTTCAATCTCTTTTCGCCACCAAGGGTATTTGGGTTTACCCCGCCGACACAGAATAGGCTCATTGGCTTTTGCCTGCTGGAACAGCTCCCGCTGAATATCCGTCAGGACGGGAACAGTACTGCGCCCATGCCACTGACCGTCCGCACGGTGTGTCACCGTCAGGCGAACCGGAAAGCGGCCATGTTCCGGGCAGACAATGGCGCTGTAAAACATCTGCTCGTCCAACGGATACCAGCGACAAACACAGAAACGCTCCTGACAGATGGGGCATTGAGCGAACCGCGCTTTTCTGCCGTTCATCACCTTTTCCCGCGTGGGGAATATACCGGCTTTATATCTCGGCTGCGAGGGATATTCCAATGTGCTGAAGAACGCCTTGCTTTTTTGTGGCTTCTTGTGCTTCGGCGGCGTCGGCAGCGCAGCCGGATCGATCCAGCAGGTGATCAATGCAGCATACATAGCATCATAAAGCGCATTATGGAAGGAAAACGCCACCGGGAGCTGGCAATATGAGACTGCGGTTTCCAATGAGATCTGCCGGTCTGCATCCAGTGTGCGGCAAAAGGCCGCCTGAAGGTTATATGACTCTGTTACAGTGAATGTGGGTAACTCCCAGTGCTTTGCGTTCTTTGCCAGGACGCCTATATCCTGACCGCCCCATGAAGCGAATACCGTGTCGTCGGCACACCAGTCCACGAAGGCTTGGTAGGCGTCAGGAAATACTATTTCTGAGTCCATCGAGAAGGCAGCATCAGGCAGGCGCTTCGCAATCGGGGACAACTCCTGATAGACGGATGGCTTTATGTATACGGTAAAGCTGTCCGTGATCGGGCCGCCAAGTTTATCTATTTTGACAGCGCCGATCTGAATGATCTCCTCCATGCTTTCTTGCCCAAACGGCTGTGTCCATTCCAAGTCAAAAACAATCATCGTATTGCTCCGTAACTGCGTATGTAAGTTTTATATCTCGTTTGTAGTATAGCAGAAATGAGTACGCTTGCCAATTCAAACAGTATTTTCCATGCCCGCAAGGGTATAAAAAGAAGCCCCGGCCAAATTGGTCGGGGCTTCTGGAGCAATTATGGATTACTGAATGGCATCCTTCAGAGCCTTACCGGCCTTGAATGCGGGGGCCTTGGATGCGGGGATCTCAATCGTAGCGCCGGTGGCCGGATTCTTGCCGGTACGGGCGGCACGTTCTTTGACCTCAAAGGAGCCAAAGCCTACCAACTGTACTTTATCACCGTTCTTCATAGCGTTCTGGATCGTATCCAGAATGGCGTTGAGAGCAACTTCGCTGTCTTTCTTGGTAAGTCCGCTGGTTTCAGCTACGGCATTGATCAATTCGGTTTTGTTCATGATAACTCTCCTCGGTTGTTTTTCTCGTGCTGCCTTTACAGCACTTACACCTGACAATAGAATGACTATCAGATTACCGACGATCAGTATACACGCTTTTTGCCGAAACGTCCAGCAAAAAAGAACTGAACGCCACATTACCCAGCAGCCTCTGCTTGCTCAAGTCTCTCAACAGCTTCCTCATAGGTATACACCTGCAGAAATCTTGTCCCTTCGTAAACCGCTGAGAACGCAGGCGGCTGTCCTCCTTCATCGCAGGCAAACACGCCCTCCGTTTCCACGGCAGCTTTCAGGCATTCCAGATACATGTAGAGGTTTCCGGAACGATCCATCATGTACTCCGGTGCATAGCTAATCTGATGCTGTCCCATATAGAGCCGTGTTTCTTCCGGCAAGGGCATCAGCAGCTTACACGCGCACTTCCGCGGCTGCCTGTCTATCATCGGCGTAAAGAGACTGGTTTGCGCACCGTATATGGAGCCTCGTCTGTGTATACGCTCCTGATACGGGAAATGGCCGGTCTGCTGCTGGAGCATAGCCGTAAGTCTGAGGACGTTTTTGCACATGGCATAGGTGTCGATCATCTCATGGAGGCGGTGCTCGTTGAAATAGCCTGCGCTGATATTGACAGCCGCAGTATCCAAATACGGTGCAACCACAGAGATGTCACTGAACGATCCATAGTTTTCTTCAAAGCCGAAGCTGCAAACGAACTCCGTAAAGTCGGGGTTATCGCAGTTGTAGAACACAGCATCATTTGTGCTGCGCCGATCCAGCTCAACGATATAGTTGACCTCCGGCCGCAGCTTGCTCTTGGCGAATTTCTTTGCACCCACACCACCGATCTCTTCCTCTTCACAAAAAAGGATGTGGCACCGACACTCGCGCATCAGCAATAAGATCATATACACACCAGCCCGGTCATCACCGCCTATCCCGTAAGGCGACATCAGATAGCGGCCATCCTCAGAGCGGCAGATGATATCCGGCTGATGGGTATGAACAGTATCCAGATGGGCAACCAGCAGCACCGGGACAGTACCTTCCGCATAGAGAAATCCGTTTTTACAGACAGGCTCATAGCCGTACTCGCGCAGCTGCTGCGCGAGATATTCCTTCAGCTCACCCTGCGTCATTTTCAGAATGCTTTCAAAGCAGGCCATATTCATTCCCGCAGTTTCATAAGTGTTCATCATATTCCTCCTCAAGCTGCCACCGGTATGGTAGCTTTTTTGCAAATCGTAAAGCCCATTGTGCGGCAGGCTGCCGCCATACTGCATGACGTACAACTGGCAGTCAACTGCTGGTAGCAGTCATGGCAAATCTGCAGCAAGGAACCGCGCCGGTCATAAGCGGGATACATGGTGTCTAAAGTGGGCCGGCCACAGGCCTCGCAAATATGCAGGCAGGTCTTGCAGTAAAAACCATCCTCAAGATAGATTCCTTGACCGCGTGCTACCGTCTGCCCACATTTCCGGCAGACGACCACGTCTTTGCAAGAACAATCAATGGCACCATTGCGTAATAGTTCATTGCCGCAGCAGACACACAGGGCCGCAGCTCCGATAGGCAGAACAGTGTCTTTCTTGTGCCCTTGCAAGATAGAGAGATTCCCATGAAAATTATAATCCGGATAATGCAAGCTGCCCCGGCAAGTTGAGTAATGGGCATCTAAGTCCGAACGCTTCGTTTTCAGATACCAGAGGTTTGGCTCCGTCAGGCAGCGGGAAATGGCTTTCTGCACCAGATGGCGGAACAGCTTGGACACTTCCAGGGCGTTTCCGGTATCGGCAGGATAGAGCCGGGACTGATACAGCGTACCATCCTTATAGAAGAACATCTGACGGTATCTGCGTATGGCCTTACGGTACTCACCATGCACATCGGCATCTACGGCATAAAACACCATACTGACGCTATCGTTCATGTAGGAGAGGCACCCCGCCTGGTATCCTCCGCCGTTAAGCCGGTGACAGGACATCCATGTGTTGGATTTGCTGGACATTTCCAGAAAATCGCAGGGATGCACAGAGAGTACGCCGGTCTCCTGCATGATCAGCGGGTTCAGTGCGTCGGCCAACTGTGCAAAAACAGCGTTGTACCGATTATGACTATCGACGCCGAACTTTCTACAGAGTTTTCCGATGATGCGGCTGGCCTTTTGATCGCTGGTGCAGCGTATTCCGCCGCGCTGGCGCAGGATCTCCAGATTCTCTTCTGACACAGTGCGGCTATAGCCTGACACGGCGGCGTGCAGTGCTGTGCGGAAATCCTCCAGTTGCTCACCACTTAGTATCTCGGAGGCAATATCCAGCAGCGTAAATGCCGTTTCATCTACCATATCCGGCTGAATAGAGAGTGCCTGATTGCAGTCGAAGATGATGGCCTGCTCCGCCTCGTTCCAGTCAGGGTGACGCCGCAGCAGCGAAATCAGGTCTGCTTTCGCTGTCTGCCAAGCTGTCAGATCAGCCATAACGCCTTTCTCCGAAAAGCTCTTTTCGTATTTATACATGACTTCATAAAACTCATTTTTCAGTTCTGTGAGCTCTTTCATTTCATTCACACCTTTCTTGGTTTATGGAAAAAGCAGGACGAAATACGCCCTGCTTTTCCATTGATCTACTGCGGTTTATGCTGCGGCCTTATCGGAGGCATACAGCACCCGGTGTTTCCATTGTTCAATAAATGCCGTGATCTGCGCTGGAGGCTCCGCATTGTCAAAGCCTCGTGCCTGCGTAACCTGACCGTCCTTTACCTCTACGGTACAAAGTGATTTGTCCGGTTCGGCGACACTCCTTACAAAAAGAATGACACGTTCTTTCTCAGCAACGTTTTTAAGATAGTGTCCCACGCAGTGATGAAGCGCCGCTCCTTCATCCACGATCTCTTTTGCGGAATGCGGAGGGATCATCATGAGTTCTTTGCTCTGATATTGATACCGCTTCTGCCATTCGTCAAAGCTGTCTCCGATAGCTTTTTCCTGCTCAGCCGTGCGTTTGTCCTTCAGTGTCTTTGCTGCACTGTCGTGGGCATCCTTCAGCATATGCGGAAATAGTACGAAGCTATTTTTCACGTCATATTGTAATTCCTTGCACATACGGAGATAGTCACAGTAATCCGTAAGAAGGTTTGCCATGCTGCGTTCTACCTCGCAATACCAAACCTTGGCTGCTTTACGGTATCCCTCGTATTGTGCATCCGCATAGCGACACAGTTTGTGCATGCTTGTATAGGAAAGCAGTTCCGTCAGAACTGAAGCATCCTGTACGGCATTGTCTGCACACCATTTCATCATAGAAGCATCCAGTTTCTTTCCAGCACCAATGAATGCACGGATTATGCGAAGCTGTGCAATACCGGGATTAACTTCTTGCAGTAAGGGTATCCAGGAGCGGTCAAATCCCAGAACATCCTGCAGATTTCTTCCTTCACAATTTATCGTCTTGGACATTGTATAACGTAAAGAGCTGTATACGACGTCTCTAACCAATCTGAAAAGCTTTAGCTTGACCAAATACTCGATCATCGGCCAACGCGCAAATGCGTTTAGATAAGTGATTGCTTCCATAGAAGTGACGGTGCGAGCATATGTCTCTAATTGTGAATACTTCCATGGGGTATCCCGCAGGAACTCCGCAAGGTTGTTGGGATATAGCTTTCCTTCCGCACTCGCTTCAAAGCTCTCATACCAGGAGAGAAAACGGGGACGATACCCACACTTCCACGGCGTCAAATCGTCCTTGCCGGCAGATGCAAGATAATAGGGCGAAGTACTACATTGACCATCTGAACAAGGCAAGATGAAATAGCGTGCATTTTCATATATGGAATAATATGCTGGGGTATTTTCGCCAGTAAACGCACGGTACACTTTTATGATCCGCAGCAGCATTTCACCGCTTTCAGTCTTTTGCAGCACTTGAACCGTTGCTCGGTCAAAGAGTCGGGTGCTCTTTCCTCTGCTCTTGAACGTGAGCTTCTTTTTACAGCGAGGGCAGATACCGGAAGTGTTGTGCTTGGCGGCCGTGATGCCGACCTCGTGCCGGCACGCGGTACAGAAAGCATGTTCCGGCCCTTTCCGGTGGTAATCATAGAAGATATACTGCGGCATGACTTCACGGTGGATGAAACCCTTCAGGTCGCGAGGCAGCGCTGGCACATATTTCATCCGGTCTATAATCGCACGCTGCTTCTTCCGTGTGCGCTCCATTGCCTTGCGTCCGGAAATCGGCCATTGTAGGAGGTTTAATGCTGAAATGGCACTGTGTTCACATTTGCAAAAACGGGCTACACGAGCTTCATCCTGCTGCCGGTAGAAAGCACACTTACTGTCAAAACCCCCTACTCGATCCAAGGAATCCAATGTTGAGCATTGCCACGTTGCACTGGCGTTTTCCCTGAGCGAAAGAGTAGCGAAATCATCCCGGCTCTGGAACATGACCCAACGGGGTTTGATGCTGCCCGCCAGAATGCTCTCCCTTTGATAGATATAGAGCACCAAAATACGCTGCCCGGAGATGTTGCGCACCGCCGTGCGGATAATATAGGGGCAGCTCTCCACATGAAGTACACCTTCATTCAGATTGAATTCCAGATCCGGCATGGCAAACTTGCGGCAGGCGCGTTTGTCTATCTTCCGCGTCATGCGCTCACCCCCAGACTATCGAAGGAGAGTTGGTCGTCCAGCGGCTCATTTTCCTTTGCTATATTGGCAGCCTTCTCCTTTTTCTTGGCGGCGGGCTTCTCCGCTTTTTGCTTCTCTGCCTTTTTAGCCGTGCTGCTCCTGCCGCCGTAATACGGTCTGGGAACAAACTTTTCTTCTTGTCCACGATCCTCCTTTGCGTTCAGATCCTTGAAATACTCTTCCGCCCACTGATAGCAGAGCCCGTCCGGTACATCGGTGCCATAACCTTCAGCAGAGGGCTTGACGTCATTGTCCTCCATCTCCTGCTTGGCAAACTCAAGCGCCTTGCGGTTGATATAACGGAAGCAGTTGACCATATTCTTACGGGGGTGCATGACATTCCGGGCAAAAGACACATCCTCAAGGCAAAGCGTCTGGATATACTCGGTGACGCACTGTTTCATGTTGCGGCGGGTCAGTCGTTCGGAATCGTCGCCCACACGCTTCATAGAGGCGGCCATCACTTCATCATCGCTCATCGCCACCGCGTTTTCCCATGCGGCCTGCTCGGCTTCCTCTTTGGCTCGCTGCTTGGCCTCCCACTCGGCTTTCCGTTTGGCTTCGGCCTGCTCATGCTCCTGCCGCTTACGATCCTCTTCCTCTTTTTTCCCGGCTTCCGGATCAGGGACGGCAGGGGTGGCAGGGGCGGCATCCGCATTTTGCTGCATCTGAGAAAGCAACGCCTTTGCCTGCTCCTCCTCAGCCTGCTGCCGCTCGTCTGCCCGCCTGGCAGCCAGCTCGGCGGCATCCTGCACCGCTGTGGTGCGCTCCTGCACGTCATCCCGCAAGTCTGCGGCCATTTCTGAATATACTCCCATAGAGTTCCTCCATTTCAAGATGAAAGGCATTGGGCGGGTGATAGATACACCTGCCCAATGCCGTTCGTTTATGGTGGAACAGCTCAGTGCCGTTCCCGCTTATCTTTTGCCAGCTTTGGCGAGAACTTTACCGGCAGGAATTTATCATTCCCATCACAGTAAAAGTATCTGCGCCCGTTTTCATCATAAAATTCGATCACCGTGGAGGGTGAAACGCTGCGTCCATGATAGTCCGCAGGCAGATCACCGCTGTATCGCGCTGCGACCAGTTTCAGGCGTATGGTGTCGCTTTGCTGCGCTTCACACATCAGTATCCCATCGTAGACCAGCGCATACTCTGAGGCGGGTGGCTGCTCATAGCCGGCCTTCTGCAAAGCCTTGATCCCGCCAAAGGCGAAATCTGCGGCCTTGCCCTCAGATACATCCGGCTGGTAGATACGGAAACACTGCTGCGCTCGCAGGGATAAAAGATACTGCTCCAGTGCCGCGTCACCATCCCGCAAAAAGCGGGCGTACTCCTGCTCACTGAGGCCCAGGTAATCGTGGAGCGTGCTGCTGTCTGTGTCCCGGTCATGCCATGCGGCGATCTCCTCGCTGATGGCGTCAAAGGCACAGAGTCCGCAAACAAACCGCGTCCTGAAATTCATTTGGGTAACATTTCTTCGCTCTTTTTTCTGCCGCATGGCAAGCTGCCAGTCGTCAATGCCTTTATAATTCGGGTCCCACGTCAGGCGGCGGCACTCCAACCCATGGCTTCGTGCCATGAGATAGATTTTCGATGCCCCCTTGCTGACAGCGGCGTTATGGTATTTGTCCATATCCTCGGCCTCGATGATAACCTCTGTGCCGTTGGCAGCCAGCAGTGCAAACAGCATATCCAGCTTATTGACGTTGTTGGCGCCTGCTGTAGCCGCAAAGGAACGATCCATCAGGTAGTGCGCCACATCCGCTTTCAAGAGTCCTTCCGTCACATAGACAACTCGCGCGAACGGATCGCCCACGAAATGGACGGGACTGCCGGAGGATACCCCTCGCTTCTTGGAAGAGGAGGATAGCCACAGGTACTTTGTCCCGCTCTTGTCAGGGTCGCTCTCCTGATCTCGGATAGGTGTGTCCAACCGGATCTGTGCGCCGCGTATCATTCCGTCGATCCCTCTGGCGGGAATAATGATCCCCGCCGTGATGGAATTGAAGTTGACCGTCCACTTATCATCCTTGCCTACATAGAAACCCGGAACGCCTTCTACCTTGCAGCCTCGGCTGCGCAGCTTCTCCGTCAGTGACCGGCACAGGTAGAAGGGCGGGGTACTTTTGTACCCCAGCCGTTCTATCTGTTCATAGGTCAGCCCGCGCACCTCCTGAAGATGCTTACGGTGCTGCGGAGAAAGCGTCAGCAGCTCCAGCAGCATGGAAAACGTCTGATGGATCTCCTGCGGTGAGGCGAGAGCGGACTGCTCGACAACCACCTTTTCCGGCAATTCCTTTACGGTGTATTCCGGTGCAGTAAGGCCGTTTTGCAGTGTGTCGCAGATCTCACGGTAGGCTTCGGAATTACTGATCCCGTATACCTTCCCGTAGAGAGCCAGCATACCGCCGCCCTCATTGCAGTAGTTGCAGCGCCAGAGGTTCTTGGCGAAGTTGATGTTCATTTTGCCCCGCTTATCACCGCAGATCGGGCAGTCGGCATATACGCTGTCCGCCTGCCTACGCCTGATATGCAGATGCAGCAGCTCGGCCACATCCATGATATTGAACGGGAACTCCTGTGGCTGCGCCACCGCGCCACCTCCTTACCATCATCTTGAGCAAATCACCCGTCAGCTGGCATTTGCCAGACGCTGGAGCTTGTCCAGCATCAGCTTGGCGCCGGCCCGCAGAATGTTGTCATCACCGGAATAGCCCTTCACGTACCACTTGAGGCTGGCAGGGCGCCGCTCGGCGACCTGCTTGAGCGTCTGTCCGCTGCATGTGCCGATGGGCACGATGATCTCCTCGGCTTCTGCCTCGGTCATCAGGGCGCAGATGGTGTCCACGTCCATGTCCTTGGTATAACTGGCGACATTCGGCTCGTCATATACGAAGGGCAGTTCCGTTTCTACCACAGGCTCCGCAACGGCCTCCGCAGGCTGTTCCACAGAGACTTCCACCGGTGCCGCGTCAGGTACGGCTTCTTCATGGTGAACCACTTCCTGTTCAGGCTGCTGTACCACCACAGGCTCAATGTCGGCATGTACCGCAGCAGGTTCCATTCTGACCTGTTCCGCTGCCGCTTGAGGGGCAGTGGCAGGCTCAGCCTCCATAGTAGGTGCGGCTGGCTCTGCGTAAGGCGTGTCCACCTTGGGCATCGGCGCGAACTGGACGCCGAAGCCGGCGTTGGTCAGTGCCATGTCCAGAGCGTTATGCTCCGCGGCCTGAATATACAGGCCGGCAGGCGCGTTTTCCTGCGTCATGGTGGCAATGTAGCTGCTGGCGGGGTCGGCATCATCCTTGTCGAAGAACACCTTCGCCTCGATGATCGCCAACTGATCCGTGATGCGCAGCGGTGTCAGCCGTGTGCGCCCGGCAGGGTACTTCAGCCGGAACCAGAGCTTTTTGTACCGCAGCTCCAGCTCATGTCCGCGGGCAGTCTTTTTCAAGAACTTCAGCGGATCGAAGCCGGCAACGCGGTTCAGCTCAGAGATAACGGGGACAGCATTGAACAGAATGGATTCGGGTGCATTCATTTCAAAGGCTCCTTTCTTAATAAAAACACGAGACAAGGTGCGAATTTAACACCCTTGTCTCATTTTCACAAAATATTTACAGTTGTGCTCAGGCACTGCGTTTCTGTACTTTGAACGTATTGACATAGAGTGCGATCCTACGTCCCAGCTGTGTATTGCGCTTTCCAGTATCATCCTTATGGACAGCCATATAGAGCATACCGATCTGTCCCACCAGAATGACCTTGGCTTTGGCACGGGTAATAGCCGTATAGACAAGGCTCCGCGTCAGCATCCGGGCATGACTTCTCAGCAGAGGGAATATCACCACATCGAACTCGCTGCCCTGCGCCTTATGGACGGTGGTGGCATAGGCAAGCTCGACATGGCCCATTTCTTCCATAGAATACTCCACGACTCTCGTGGGCGAGAACTGGATCGCTATACGCATACCGTCCCGCTCATCGTGACGGAAACCGCGGATAAAGCCAATATCGCCGTTGGATGCCTTGCCACTGTTCCTGTTCTGCATGACTTTATCGCCTATGCGAAAATAGTGGTTGTCCACTTTCAGGTCAGCTTCCTCCGTCTGTGGGTTCACCAGTTCGCGGATCGCTTCATTGAGCTGGTCAGCAGAGGCCGCGCCGGTGGAACGGAAGGGCGAGAGGATCTGCACACGGTCTACGCCGTATTGCTTCACCTGTGCCAGATAGATATTCCGTATATGCTCGGCGGCCTCCTCCTGATTGGCGCATTTGCAGACAGTAAAATCATTGCCATAGAAAAAGCTGGTGTCATTGTTGTTGATCTTCTGCGCGTTATAGGCGATAAGGCTGTCCTTCTTCTGGCGGAAGATCTCATTGAGCACCGTCACAGGAATCAGCCCACAGTTGATCAGCTCACGGAACACATCACCTGCTCCGACACTTTGCAGCTGGTCTGCGTCGCCTACCAGCAGCACCTTCGTGTCAGGCCCGATACGGGAAAAGAACTTTCGCGCCAGCCACATATCCATCATAGACGATTCATCCACGATGATAAGGCCTGCGTCCAGCATATCCTCTTCACCTTTCCGGAAGCCGCCATCCTCGCCATACAGTCCCAGCAAACTGTGAAGTGTACTGGCATTATCTACGCCGGTACTTTCCGCCATGCGGCGGCTTGCCCGGCCGGTGGGGGCTGCCAGCAGGATCTTCTCCGATGGCTTCAGCAGCTTAAATACCTCAATGACCGCTTTCAGGACGGTCGTCTTACCAGTACCGGGTGAGCCGGTAATGATGGACAGATCACTGCGAAACACCATATGAACAGCTTCCGTCTGCCGCAGCGAGAGTTCAACGCCTAACTGACGCCGCACCCTTGTCAGCAGGTCCTGCACATCCACCCGTTCCACCGGGCGGCAGAGCAGCCTTGCAATGCTGCGGGCCGTTTCGTCCTCCTGCGCGAAGGCCTTGACCAGATAATAGTTGCCGTTACTGTTGATGATCTTGCCTTGCAGCAGCATATCATCGATCACAGCATCCAGATCATCCGACTTTACCCGCATCTGCGGAACGGGGATCATGCTGTTCAGAAGCGACATGGCCTCTTTGTGAAGCTGTTCCGCCTCAAGATACAGATGGCCGCCATCACCCTTTGCGCTCTCCAACGCCGCAAATACCGCGCCGCGGATACGCATGGGGGAATTGAGGGGCCAGTTGTTCTTTCGCATAATCGCGTCCACACGTTTGAAACCGAAACCGGACACCTGGCAGAGTTCAAAGGGGTTATCCCGCAGGATGTCCACACTTCGCGCGCCAAAATGGTCATAGATCTTCGTGGCAGCGGTAGGCGTGATCTGGAAGGGTGCCAACAGCAGCATCAGGTCACGCAGGGCGCGACTCTCGTTGTAGGAAGCAATGATCTCCTTCAGCCTCGTCTCGCTGACGCCTCGTATCTCCAGCAGCCGCTCCGGTTCATTTTCCAGTACATTCAATGTGTCCGCGCCAAACCGGTCTACGATCAGTTCGGCGGTTCTGCCGCCGATGCCCTTGATGAGCCGCGAGGACAGATACCCTTTGATCCCTTCACGGGTCTGGGGTACGACCTCCTCACATTGTGTTACATGCAGTTGGACGCCGTTCTTGCCCTCTTTCCACTCACCGTCCAGTATCATGCTGACCTGATCGGTGCGCGGCAGCTCATAGCCTACGGCGGCAAAATGGATCATGTTGTCCCGATGCCGGTATGCGCTGCGGGCCTTTTCTGGGATAGAACGGTCTGAGGTCTTTACGCTGATCACGCTGTACTTGTTGACGGGGTTATAAAAGATCGTCCGTTCATAGACGCCTGTATAAGCCAACTCATGCAGCCTCCTCTCGTCGTTTTTTCACATAGAAGCGCCGGCTTTCCGAAACAGTGACGTACTGCTCGTAGATGTCCGGGTGCTGCGCCTGCAAACGCTGCAGGTTGTCCTTACTGATGCCGGATTTGCGCACAGGCTTATAGCTGATACTGTAAGCCGCTTCACGCCCCTGGCAGACAGCCGTGCAGCTCCGTCCCATTTCTGCGACGATACGGCCTTGCAGCCGCCGCATTTCTGCTTCGATGCACTCATAGTTTCTTTTTTCCAAGTTGCGCTGGGCCTGAAGCTCCAGATACCGGGGGACAATCAATGCCATATTCCCCTCCAGTATCAGCTCCGGCGCCGATGGGTCAGCAGGCCCGAAATGACGCCTGACGCTGTTGAGGATCAGGTCGCCGTCCTCCGTGTAGGGAGGAGGCGTACCGGTGAGAATATGGTTCTCCCAGAAATCCCGCTCCAGCGCGATCAACTCCTCCTCATAGTCCCGGTCACGGTCAATGTGCCGGATGATGACTTCATCCTCATTGTTGCCGTACAGGCAGCAGTAGAAGACCTCGTCAATATTCATCACAGCCATATAGTGCCGCCCCTGGGCCTCATAGTTCAGGGGAACGATCTCCTGTCCGTCCTCAGACCACCAGTGATCCTTTGCGTTGTAGTTGGTCGTTTTGATCTCCAGAATAGCAGTCCGGCCATTGGGAAGCTCTACAAAGTAGTCAATATCCGCCAGCATAAACGTATGCACCGGATGATAGAACATCTTCTTGATCTGATAGATGCGATACCCCGTTTTTACATGGAATATCTCTGCCACCAGATCTTCCAGCAGATGCCCCATTTTCTTGGCTACCCAGTTGCTCTCCGAGTCGTCAAACGGCACGATCTTCAGCTTGTCATAGTAGAGATCCCGTGCCGTAGCAAACGGGGAGATCCCCAATATGGCGGCCGCGTCACTGCCGCCGATCCCTCTGCGCCGATACTCCAGCCATTCTTTTTCCGGAAGGCCCTCCGTGCTGACCAGGACTGACGGTGCGTAAGGCTCACTTGCGACTGCCATGGCTATGCCCTCCGTTGTCCCATCTGATGGGGTACAACGCGGGTATAGCTGCGGCGGTATTTTGCTGCCTTCTGCTCTGTTTTCCTGAGTTTCTGCCTGCGCCGGTCTCCTCCTCGATACCGATACCGGCGTGTGCTGTGGTTGTTCTTTCTGCTCATGTGGATGCCACCTTTCAAATATATTCCAAAGCCCTTCGGCATTTGGGCAAATAAAAAAAGCGAGAATGACATCCCGATCCTCTTTGGATACTTGCGCCTGCCGATGGCAAGGCCGGTGTCATTCTCGCAGTGGGAACATGATTCCCAATAATAAAAAAGAGCCAACAAACCACTGCTCTATGGCAGAGTGGTATTGCTGACTTCAAATACAAACTTAACAACGTGTGCGATTCAGAAACGCTCTGAAATGCCTGTATAGGCGGTGCACAAAAAACAATTACATGGTGATAGTACCACAATATGTTGTAGTAGTCAAGAAATAATATCGCCCATATAGAGAATTTGAAAAATTTTTCCTCCGAATGTTAAATTAACGCCTCCTGTTTTCTTTTTATTTAGTGTAAGGATAAGCCAGTCAAAAGATGGCTGGTTCTATTACATGTACCTTGAAAACGGAACAGCCCCACCGGAGGTTATACAGGAGCAGCGGATAGTGTGCGAGGACATAGGGGAGCGCACCCGCCGCATAAGTGCCGCACAGCGGCAGCCTGCAAATACGCGGTCGAAGAGAGCGCAGGAAATGGGCCGGTAGGTGGTGCCAAAAAGGAAATAAGGAGATGTGATATGGATCACTACAAAGATATAGAAGATATCCCTATGGTATTTGGCCCGCGCGAATTGTCAAAGATTTTGGGCATTTCTAAAAATAAGGCTTATGAGGTCGTAAACAGGTATGATTTTCCTAAAATCCGAGTTGGCAGAAGAATCATCATCAGCAAAAAACACTTTTTGGAGTGGATGGACGCCAACTTCGGTAAAGAACGCAGCAACACATAAAAGGCACTTTTGTTATTTGCTTTGATTTCTGTTGAGTTTTCCTTCGGAAAGTCGTATAGATATTATGTGTGGAAAAACCTAAAGGTTTATATCCCACATGGTACGATTTATATGCCTGTACGACAGTAAGGAGGATCAATAAAAGTATGGGCAAAAAGAAAGCAAATGGAGAAGGCTCCATTACAAAACGTAAAGATGGCCGTTATATGGGGCGCTATACTGTGGATAGCAAACGAAGAACAGTCTACGGCGATTCTTTCGAGGAGGTGAGGCGAAAACTCAATGAAATTCTAAATGAGATTGCAAAGGGTGCCTACATAGAACCCAATAAGTACAGCGTAGAAAAATGGCTGCGAGACTGGCTGGAGTTATATGCACTGCCAACAGTAAAGAGGTCAACATATATCTCTTATGAGGGATATGTGCGGCTGCACCTTGTTCCAGAATTAGGCCAAGTAAAGCTGACATCTCTGAGTACTGAAAATCTCCAAAGATTCTTTAAGAAAAAGTCTGGCTCAGGGACTAAAGGTGGATTAGCTCCCAAGACATTACGGAATATCTACAATATGCTGCATGCCGCCTTAGATCAAGCGGTCACAGACCGCAAGATCATCCGTAATCCAATTCTAGGCGTCAAACTACCAAAGGTCAAAGCCAAAGAAATGCGCGTCCTGTCACCAGAGGAGCAAACAGCTCTGCAGGAAGCTGTGAGCCGTGCGGAGGAGATACATGCTTATGGCATAACCTTCGCTGTCAATACCGGCCTGCGATTAGGTGAACTTCTTGGACTGCAATGGAAGGACGTAAACAAAAAGGAACATTGCATTCACATCAGGAGAACACTGGGCCGGTTGCAAAAGGTCGATGAAAAAGGCCGTCTCGTTCAAAAAAGTGCAGGTGTTACCTCGACAGAAATCGTTGTGCGTTCACCTAAATCGGATTTGTCCAAGCGCAAGATTCCTTTGTTTGATGAACTCTGGAAAGATTTGATGGCATACAAAGAAAAGCAAGACGCTCTAAAAGACACCTTGGGTAAAGCCTATCATGACGAGGATTATGTTTTCGCCACCCCTCTGGGTGCAGCATGTGATCCTAAAGTATATCAGACGCTTTTCAAGCGTGTTGTTGCGGATGCCGGAATCGAGCCGACAAACTTTCATGCACTGCGTCACACCTTCGCAACAAGGGCGTTGGAATCCGGTATGGACATCAAGGTTCTATCGACGATACTCGGCCACGCGCAGGCATCGACTACGCTCAATCTCTATGCTCACGCTCTTCCGGATCATAAGAAAGACAGTATGGAGAAAATGCGGGGCCACTATAAAAGCTGCATCGGTACAGATAATTGCTCAGTTGACACCAACGCAGAGGCTTCATAAAATCTGACAATCTGCCTTTGACACCAACGCGTTGGTGTCAAAGCCCAAATTGACGTGTGTTTTGATGGTGAAATATCTGAGAAAAATATGAAAATTCTTTGTTCACGTCGCTATCAAATTTGGTGTCATTTGGCGTCAAAAAGCCGGTTGGTGTCAATCGTTGGTGTCAAAAGTGCTGAGATGCTTTTGCAAACTACGCAAAAAAGTAAAAAAAGAATCACAAAACCATCTAAAACAATGATTTTGTGACTCTTTTTGTTGGTTGCGGGAGAGGGACTTGAACCCCCGACCTCCGGGTTATGAGCCCGACGAGCTACCAACTGCTCTATCCCGCGATATCGCGATATTGAGTTTTACCGGAATTGGTGCCGGTGACCGGACTCGAACCGGTACGGTATTGCTACCGGGAGATTTTAAGTCTCCTGTGTCTACCATTCCACCACACCGGCGGATACTGGCAAGGATTAGAATACCATACTTTCTCCATTCCGTCAACCCCTTTTCAAAATTTCTTTTTGGGATCTGCGAAATTTCTTTCGACAAAAAAGGAGAGAGCCTTGCGGCTCTCTCCTTTTATCCAATCATTCAATCGGCACTCAGCACTTCTCGAAGATGGTGGCAACGCCCATACCGCCGCCGATGCACAGGGTAGCCAGACCCTTCTTGGCGTCGTCGCGCTTCTGCATCTCGTGCAGCAGGGTGACGATGATACGAGCACCGGAAGCGCCCACGGGGTGACCCAGAGAGATAGCGCCGCCGTTGACGTTGACCTTGTTGATATCGAAGTGCAGCTCGCGGGCCACAGCGATGGACTGGGCGGCGAACGCCTCGTTGGCCTCGATCAGGTCAATGTCGTCGATGGTAACACCGGCCTTGGCCATAGCCTGACGGGAAGCGGGCACAGGGCCAACGCCCATGATCTTGGGATCCACGCCGCCCTGGCCCCAGCCGATCAGCTTGGCCATGGGCTTCAGGCCGTACTTGGCCACAGCCTCGCCGGAAGCCAGCACGATGGCGGCAGCGCCGTCATTGATACCGGAGGCGTTGGCAGCGGTCACGCGCTGCTGGCCCTTGTCGGCGGCGTCCTGAGCGCCGGTGACCTCAAAGGTATGTACCACCTGAGGATTGGGGGACTCGGGGCCAACGGGGAAAGCGCCCTTCAGCTTGGCGATACCTTCCTTGGTGACGCCGGCCTTGGGATACTCGTCCTTCTTGAACTCCACGATCTCCTTCTTGACCTTGATGGGCACGGCCACGATCTCATCATCGAACTTGCCGGCGGCCTGAGCGGCCTCGGTCTTCTGCTGGGAAGCGGCGGCGAAAGCGTCCTGCTCCTCGCGGGTGATGCCCCAGATGTCGTTGATATTCTCGGCAGTGGTGCCCATGTGATAGTTGTTATAAGCGTCCCACAGGCCGTCCTTGATCATGGTGTCGACCAGCTTCTTGTCGCCCATACGAGCGCCCCAGCGGGCGTCGGGAGCGGCATAGGGAGCGGCGCTCATGTTCTCGGTACCACCGCAGACCACGATGTCACTGTCACCGGCCAGAATGGAGCGGGCGCCCTCGATAACGGACTTCATGCCGGAGCCGCACACCATACCCACGGTATAAGCGGGAACGGAATAAGGAATGCCGGCCTTGATGGAAACCTGACGGGCAACGTTCTGACCCTGAGCAGCGGTCAGGATGCAGCCGAACATGACCTCGTCCACGTTCTCGGGAGCCACGTTGGCGCGCTTCAGCGCTTCCTTGACAACGATAGCGCCCATCTCGGCGGCGGGGGTGTTCTTCAGGGATCCGCCAAAGGAGCCGATGGCGGTACGGCAGCAGTTGACAACGTACAGATCCTTCATGATAGTTCCTCCTAAAATCAATGTTGGAAAAATATACAGTACACTGTGATGTGTTCCAGTGTTACTATCATAGTTAATTTTTTAACATATGTCAATCCAAAAATCACTTTTTGTGAAAAAATCGTGATTCACGTCAGGAAAGCATTCCGTTTTTCGTCAAAACGACCAATCTTCTCCGTTAGCCCTGCGGCTGCTCCGCTGTCAGCTGAGCATAGAGCTTCTGCTGGCCGGCGGTATAGCGGGCGTAGAAGGACGTCAGGTCAATGGCGTTGTACACGCTGTCGTTATGCTCCACCTGTGCGCCGGAGATACGGGCGGACAGATCCTCGCCAAAGGCCATCTCGGCCACGGCGTTCAAGTCCACGGCGCGGCGCAGTGCCACATAGTAGCCGGTCTCATCCTCGATAACGTCGCTGACCTGATCCTCCGCCAGTGCGGCCAGCGCCTTGTTCAGCGTGGTCTCGTCGCAGCCGTCATAGGTGTTGCTGGCCAGAACGGTCACGTTCTCCCCTGCCTCCAACGCGGCAAAGGCGGCGGCCTTGTCGTCGGCGGTGGACAACTGGCGGGCATAATCGCCCATCAGGGCCTTGGCGTCCGCCTTGGCGGCGTCGTCCAGCTCGGCGGTGCTGATGAACAGCACGTCGGCGGTCATCAGGCTATGCTCCTCCGCCAGCGCCAGCAGATCCTTGTCGCTGGGACGCAGCGCGCCATCCGTGGTGCAATAGGCGGCGTACAGCCGGTTATACAGCAGCGTGGTGCTCATCAGCTGGTCATACTGCTCCTCCGTGAGACCGTTGATCTGCAATACCTTCTGCAGATCCTCGCCGTAGGCTTCCTTCTGCTGCTGCAGGGTGGCCCCGTCATCCTCGGTCAGCGTGATGCCCATATCCTTGGCCCACTTCCGGACAGCGGCCTGCTGCTTCACCTGAGCCTCCGCCTGCTGTGCCACGTAGTCGGCGGCGGTAAAGCCCTCGCCCAGCTGCGTGCTCAGATCGGTGACGCCGTAATAGGACAGGTTCTGGGCCGAGTAAGTGACCATATACAGGTACTCCCAGGACTCCACCGGCTCGCCGTCCACGGTCATCACCGTTTCCGTGCCCTTCAGGCCGCTGGCCTGCTGGAGCAGAGGCTTGTCGCTGCCCAGCTTTCCCGTCATGATCATACCGGCGCAGATCAGCAGCGACAGCGCCAGGCCCACCAGAAAGCGGACGACCAGATTGAATGTTTCTTTTTTCATGGTTGCTCCTCCTTAAAATTTCCGGCCTTGGTCTGTGCCGGTTCCTCATGTCGTAATGCCAGCTCCTCCACCAGCTTTCCTGCGGCGGACAGGGCTTCCTCCTTCGGCTGCAAATACAGCGTCAGCTTGGGCTGGGCAGTCGCGCTCAGCTGTAACCGCTGGCGGTAGGCCGCCATGGCGCATACCGCCGCTATGGCGGCGATATCCGGCTGCGAGCCGAAGGAAAAGATTAGCTGCGTTCCCCGCTGGGTGATGTCACACACGCCCACTTTGGCGGCGGCCGAGCGCAGCAGCGCCACATCCAGCAGCGCCGTCACCGCCTTGGGCACGTCGCCGTAGCGATCCAGCAGTTCGTCGGTCAGCTCCGCCGCACCCTCGTTGTCACGCAGGGCGGCAATGCGGCGATAGAGATCCATCCGCTGCTCCGCCGAGGGCACGTAGCTCTCCGGGATATAGGCGGACACCGTCAGGTCGGCAGCGCAGTCCGGTGGAATTTCCGAGCGCTTGCCTTGCTGCTCCAGCACCGCATCGTTCAGCAGCTTCAGGTACATATCGTAGCCCACGCTCATCATGTAGCCGGACTGCTCCGGCCCCAGCAGATTGCCTGCGCCGCGAATCTCCAAGTCCCGCATGGCAATGCGGAAGCCGCTGCCGAACTCCACGTACTCCCGGATGGCGGACAGCCGCTTGCTGGCCACCTCGCTGAGCACCTTTCCGGTGCGGTAGGTAAGGTAGGCGTAGGCTCGCCGCCCCGAACGGCCCACACGGCCCCGGATCTGGTGCAGCTGGCTCAGCCCCAGACGGTCGGCCTCCTCAATAATAAGCGTGTTCACATTGGGAATGTCGATGCCCGTTTCAATGATGGTGGTGCATACCAGCACCTGTATCTGGCCGTCGGCCATCTGCTGCATGACGCGGCTCAGCTCCCGCTCGCCCATCTTACCGTGGGCGGTGGCGATGGCCACCTCGTCCCCCAGCAGCTGCCGCAGCCGTCCGGCGGCGTTTTCGATGTTCTCTACACGGTTGTGAAGGTAATACACCTGACCGCCCCGATCCAGCTCCCGGCGGATGGCCTCGGCGATAACGCCCCAGTCGTGCTCCAGCACGTAGGTCTGCACCGGCTGGCGATCCTGCGGCGGCTCCTCGATGGTGCTCATGTCCCGGATGCCGGACAACGCCATGTTCAGCGTCCGGGGGATCGGTGTGGCGGACAGCGTCAGGGTGTCCACCTGCTTCACCCGCTCCCGCAGCTTCTCCTTGTGGGTGACGCCGAAGCGCTGCTCCTCGTCGATGATAAGCAGTCCCAGATCCTTGAACTCCAGATTCTTGTTCAGCAGCTTGTGGGTGCCGATCAGCAGGTCGACGCGGCCCGCCTTCACCCGTTCCAGTATCTCCTTGATCTGTTTCGGAGTGCGGAACCGGGACAGCACCTCCACCGTCACGGGGAAAGAGCGGAACCGGTTCTGGGCGGTGGCGTAATGCTGCTGGGCCAGCACAGTGGTGGGCACCAGAATAGCAGCCTGCTTGCCGTCCAGAATGCATTTCATCACAGCCCGCAGGGCCACCTCCGTTTTGCCGTAGCCCACATCGCCGCACAGCAGGCGATCCATGGGAACGGCCTTCTCCATGTCGCCCTTGATCTCCTCGATGGCCCGCAGCTGGTCGCCGGTCTCCTCATAGTCGAAGGCGTCCTCAAACTCCCGCTGCCACGGGCTGTCCGGCGAAAAGGCAAAGCCCGGCTGCCGCTGCCTCTGGGCGTACAGCTGGATCAGCCCCGCCGCCAGCTCCTTGGCGGCAGCCTTGGCCCGATAGGTGGTCTTGGCCCACTCGGTGCCGCCCAGCTTGTTGAGCTTGGCGGGTCTGTCGCTGTCCTCGCCGCCGGCGCCGATGTACTTGCTCACCAAATCCAGCGACGTGGCGGGCACGTACAGGCAGTCGCTGCCCGCGTAGGCGATTTTGATATAATCCTTTTCCACCCCGTCTACCGGCAGGCGCAGCATCTCCACAAAACGGCCGATGCCGTGGTGGGCATGCACCACCAGATCGCCGGGGGTCAGGTCGGTATAGGATTGCAGCTTCTGGCGATTGCTGTCCTTGACCCGGCGGGGCTTCTTCTGCTTGCCGCTGACGCTCTCCGTCAGCTGGCCCTCCGTCAGCACCGCCAGCTTCAGCGACGGCCACTCGCTTCCCGCGCTGACCGCGCCCAGCAGAATAGCCGCCTGTCCCGGTTGGGGCAGGATACTGCCGTCCAGCGACAGCGCCGCCGTGATGTTCCGTCCCCGCAGCAGCTTCTGCATGTTGTTGGCTCGTACCTGACCGCCGCACAGCACCACCACACGGTACCCGGCGGCCAGATAATGCTCCATATCGGAGGCCGCCGTCTCCAGCGAGCCGCCGTAGGTGCTCAGCTGCCGGGCGGAGATCTGCAGCAGCTCACCCGGCGGCAGCAGATACCGGCTGGTGGGCAGGCTGTCCATCTGGCACAGAGCAAACCGCGCCAATTGCGCCGCCGTCTCCCCCTCTGTCAGAGACAGCTCTCCCATGGCCGGAGCCATAAAGCCGTTTTCCGCCGCAGCGGCTACGTCCTCCTTTAGTTGCCACAGCCAGCCCTTCAGGCCCTCGCTGACCCGTCCGCCCTCGCACACGCAGAGGATGGCGTCCTCCGGCAGATAGTCCAGCGCCGTGGTCTTTTCCGGATACACCGCCGCCAGATACCGGTCGCAGCCGTTGGGGGCGATGCCCTGCCGCAGTGCGTTGGCGTCGGTCTCCAGCTGCCGCAGCAGCGGCTCGGTGTGTTCTTTTTTCTTCAGCTTTTTACCCGCCGCTTCCAGCGCGGCGGCGGCTTTCTCCGCTGTGTCCGCGCCCCGGAAGGGCAGCACCTCTCCGGCAGGCAGCAGCAGCGTTTCCTCCAGATTATGCACACGCCGCTGGGTGGTCACATCGAAGACCCCCATGGCGTCCAGCTCGTCGTCCCAGAATTCGCAGCGCACCGGCTGCTCCATAGCGGGGGAAAACACATCCAGTATCCCGCCCCGCAAGGCAAACTGACCGGGGCCCTCCACCTGCTGGCAGCGGACGTAGCCCGCCGCCGTCAGCCGGGCCGTCAGCGGCTCGATGGGGTAGCTCTCCCCCACCTTCAGCGCAATAACGGTCTCCAGCAGCACGTCCTTCGGCACGCACCGCTGCACCGCCGCGTCGATGGCGGCCACCACCAGCGGCGCTTGTCCGGACGCCATGGCGTACAGCGCCGCAAGGCGCTGATGCTCCCAGCTGCGGCTGGCCGCGGCGCTGGGCCGCAGCTGCCAGTCACGCCGCCGCAGCAGCGTCACATCCCGCCCCGTCAGGGCGTGGAGGTCGCCGCACAGCCGCGCGGCCTCCGTTTCGTCGCCGCACAGCAGCAGCATGGGGCGGCCCGTCTCCTGAAGCATGGCCGCCGCCAGCATAGCCCGGTGGACGGGGGATACGCCGGTGACCATGGGCTTGTCGCGGCGCAAGGTACTGTCCAGCAGTGCGTGAGCCTCGGGCATTTGCAATAGTTCCTTTAGCAGCGCGTTCATATCCCCCTCCTTTCTGTTAGCTGGCGAAAAATCTTACGATTTTTCTGCCAATAGGTTTGCGGTCGGCTGCGCGCACCCTTCGGGTGCACTGGCGACCGAGAAGTATTTTTCCGACGTACACGCCGCCGGAAAAATGATTGAAATTTTTTGCGCCGTGCGCGGCGCAAATTCTGCGAAGCTCTTTACCCGTTGAACTTGTTCATGGCCTTGTCGGGGCCTTCCGCCATCAGGCACAGCGCCGCGTTGGCGGCCCGATCCAGCGTCTGGCGCAGCAGCTTGGCCTCGTCGCCCTTGGGCTTGCCGATGACCCAGTCGATCATCTCGTGATCCGGATGCTCCGGCATACCCACCCCCACCTTGATGCGGGGAAACTGGTCGGTGCCCAGATGGGCGATGATGTTCTTCAGGCCGTTGTGACCGCCGGCGCTGCCGCCCTTGCGGATGCGCAGCTTGCCCACCGGCAGCGACACATCGTCGGAGATCACCACCACATGATCCGCCGGCACCTTATAAAACCGTGCCGCCTCCCCCACCGATTCGCCGGAGAGGTTCATGTAGGTCTGGGGCTTCATCACCAGTATTTTATTGCCGTCCTTCTCAAAAATACCCGTCCACGCCTTAAAGCGCAGCTTGGGCAGTGTGAATTTTTCCTGCTCCATCAGGCTGTCCAGCGCCAGCCAGCCCATGTTGTGGCGGGTGCTTTCGTACTGCTTGCCGGGATTGCCCAGCCCCACCAGTATCCAGTTGACGCCGCCGCTCTGGTTCCGATTGAAAAACAAGGAGCGTCCCTCCTTTTTCTATGGTAATAATAGGGGAACTGCTGTGCGCAGTTCCCCTATTATAGCACCTGAAAATGAATTTGAAAAGCCTTAGTTAAAAAGCTTGGCGATGGAGATCTCCTGATAGATACGCTCGATGGCCTCGGCAAACATGGGGGCCACGGACAGGTACTTGATCTTTTCGCAGCCCTTGCCCATCTCCTCGGGAATGGTGTTCAGCAGAGCCATCTCCTTGATGACGCTGTTGTTGATACGCTCCAGCGCGGGGCCGGACAGCACGCCGTGGCTGGCGCAGGCGTACACGCTGTTGGCGCCGCCCACCTCCACGATGGCCTTGGCGGCGTTGCAGATGGAACCGGCGGTATCCACCATGTCGTCGAACAGGATGCAATCCTTACCGGCCACATCGCCGATGACGTTCATGACCTCGCACTGGTTGGCCTTCTGGCGGCGCTTGTCCACGATGGCCAGATTCATGTGCAGCTTCTGGGCGAAGGTACGGGCACGGGCCACGCTGCCCACGTCGGGGGACACCACCACCATATTCTCGCACTTCTCGCCGAACTTCTTGGCGTAGTAGTCCACGAACACGGGGTTGCCCAGCAGGTTGTCCACAGGGATATCAAAGAAGCCCTGGATCTGGCTGGCATGGAGATCCATGGTCAGCACGCGGTCGGCGCCGGCGGCGGTCAGCATGTTGGCCACCAGCTTGGCAGAAATGGGGTCGCGGCTCTTGGCCTTACGGTCCTGACGGGCATAGCCGAAGTAGGGGATGACTGCCGTGACGCGGCCGGCGCTGGCACGCTTGCAGGCGTCGATCATGATGAGCAGCTCCATCAGGCTGTCGTTGACAGGCTTGCAGGTGGAATTGATGAGGAACACGTCGCTGCCGCGGACGGTCTCATACAGGGAAACGCTGGCCTCGCCGTCAGCGAAGCTCTTGACCTCCGCCTCGCCCAGCTTGGTGCCGATGATCTTGCAGATCTCCTGCGCCAGAGCGGGGTTGGCGTTGCCGGTGAAAATTTTGATGTCCTTGCCGTGAGAAATCATGGTGAAACATCCTCCTCTTTTGTTATTTTTTATGTAAAATTTTTTTACTTTTTCTTGCTTTTGAAGAACCGGGCGGCCCAGCCCAGCTTGTTCTCCTGCCGCGCACGGGCAATGGCCAGCGCCCCGGCAGGCACGTCCTTGTCCACGGTGGAACCGGCGGCGGTATACGCCCCGTCCCCGATGGTGACGGGAGCGATCAGGTTGGTGTTGCAGCCCAGGAACACATCGTCCCCCACGGTGCAGCGGTACTTCTTCAGCCCGTTATAATTGGTGGTGACGGTGCCGCAGCCGAAATTCACCCGCTTGCCGATATCGCTGTCGCCTACATAAGTGAGGTGGCTGACCTTGGTGCCGTCGTCCAGCTTGGAGTTCTTCAGCTCCACAAAATCGCCGATGCGGCAGTGGTCGCCCACGGTGCAGTCCGGCCGCACATAGGCAAAGGGCCCCACGGTGGTGTGGCTGCCGATGGTGCTTTCGTTCAGCTGGCTGGCGTTGACGGTGGTATCCTCGCCCACCACGCAGTCCCGGATCATGGTATTGGGGCCGATCTCGCAGCCCTTGCCGATAACGGTATGCCCCCGCAGGATCGTCCCCGGCAGCAGCGTCACGCCGGGAGCCACAGCGCACCGGGGATCCACATAGGTGTTGTTGGGATCGACGACGGTGACGCCGTTCAGCGCCATCCGCTTCATCAGCAGCTCACGAGCATCAGGCATAGCGGCCTGCAATGCGGCGGCGTCGGCCACCGGCAAAAATGCGGGCGGCAGCGTCTCCGCCTGCCAGAGCGTGCGGATACCCACAGCCTCCGCAGGGCAATCTGTCAGGGACAGGCTCTCCGCCAGACGAGTCCGCAGCACAGCGGTGTCGGCGGCGTAAACGGCGCGAGATTCCTCTCCCGCTGTGGGAACCACCGGGCCGGGAACGACAATCACACCGCCCTCGGCGGCGGAAAACGCCTCCTCCAACCTGTCATAAAAGCTCACGCCGGAGATATCATGCAGCGCCTCGGCCGCCTCGTTTCGCCAATTTTCCTCACAGACAACAAAAAACCGCTCAATACCGCAGGCCAACAGCTCCTGACACACCCATCGGACAACGGGGCAAAAGAGCATCGGCTGCAGCATCAGCGGTTTCATAGCGGTATCAGCGCCGGCACCGCCGGCGCGAAGATCAATGATCGCCAGTTTGTGATCCATTGGAAAACACCCCCTATAAAGAGAGATACGAATTCTTCTTATAGGTAGTATAACATATCCTACGGGAAAATCCAGTGTTTTCACAGAGAAATTCCAACAACTTTTTGCCGCTGCCGCCGCAAAAAATGGGGAAAAAGGGAGAAAGAACGGTTTTTCCGGAAAATCATCGTCCAAAACGAATATTTTAATGAGAAAAACGGACTTTTTAACAATTTTGATGTTGAATTTCTGAAAGAATTGCTTTATACTAGGGAAGCTTTTTGATAAAGGGGTGGAGAAGTCATGCTGAACATTGTGCTGGTGGAGCCGGAGATCCCACAGAACTGCGGCAACATCGCCCGCACCTGCGCCGCCACCGGCAGCCGTCTGCATCTGATCCGCCCTCTGGGCTTTGATATTTCCGACCGGGCTGTGAAGCGGGCCGGTCTGGACTACTGGCATCTGGTGGAGGTGCGGGACTACGAGGGGCTGGACGATCTGTTCCGCCAGCATCCCGAAGCGCTGGCCGATCTGTGGCTGGCCACCACCAAGGCTCCGAAGGATTACACGCAGGCCCGATTCTCGCCGGACTGCTGGCTGTTTTTCGGCAAGGAGACGGCGGGGCTGCCGGAGGACTTCCGCAAGGCCCACTATGACCGCTGCATCCGCCTGCCCATGCGGCAGGACGCCCGGAGCCTGAACCTCAGCAACTCTGTGGCCATCCTGACCTACGAGGCATTGCGCCAGACCGGCTTCCCCGGCCTGTGCGGCACAGGTGAAATGGCAGAGGAACACAACAATACCACTCTGTAAAGGAGACGCGAATATGAACTACAACAAGAAAACCATCATGGACGTGGATGTAGCGGGCAAGAAGATCCTGCTGCGCTGCGATTTCAACGTACCCCAGGACAAGGCCACCGGCGAGATCACCAGTGACAAGCGCATCGTGGCGGCGCTGCCCACCATCCGGTACCTGCTGGACAAGGGCGCGGCGGTGATCGCCTGTTCCCATCTGGGCAAGCCCAAGGGCGAGTGGAAGGAAAAGCTGAGCCTTGCCCCTGTGGCGAAGCGTCTCAGTGAGCTGCTGGGCCGCGAGGTCATCTTCGCCAAGGATATCGTGGGCGAGGACGCCAAGGCCAAGGCCGCCGCTCTGAAAGGCGGCGAGATCCTGCTGCTGGAGAACCTGCGCTTCGATCCCCGCGAGGAGAAGAACGATCCCAGCTTTGCCAAGGAGCTGGCCGCTATGGCGGAGCTGTACGTGTCCGACGCCTTCGGCACCGTGCACCGGGCCCACGCCTCCACCGCCGGTGTGGCGGCCTTCCTGCCCGCCGTGTCCGGCCTGCTGGTGGCCAAGGAGCTGGAGATCATGGGCAAGGCGCTGGACGACCCCAAGCGGCCCTTTGTGGCGGTGCTGGGCGGCGCCAAGGTCAGCGACAAGATCGGCGTCATCAACAATCTGCTGGAAAAGGCCGACACCATTATCATCGGCGGCGGCATGGCCTATACCTTTGCCAAGGCACAGGGCGGCTCCATCGGCAAGAGCCTGTGCGAGAACGACAAGCTGGACTACGCGCTGGAGATGATCGAAAAGGCCAAAAAGAACGGCGTGACGCTGTTGCTGCCCACCGATACCGTGGCCGCCGACAGCTTCTCCAACGACGCCAAGCGCATGGTGGTCAGCACTATGAACATCCCCGACGATTACGAGGGCATGGACATTGGCCCCGACACCGCCAAGACCTTCTGCGACGCGGTGCGCGGCGCAGGCACCGTGGTGTGGAACGGCCCCATGGGCGTGTTCGAGTTTGAGAACTTCGCCGCCGGAACCCGCGCCATGGCCCAGGCACTGGCCGACAGCGGCGCCGTCACCATCGTGGGCGGCGGCGACAGCGCGGCGGCGGTGGAGCAGATGGGTTTTGCCGATAAGATCACCCACATCTCTACCGGCGGCGGCGCGTCGCTGGAGTTCCTTGAGGGTCTGGAGCTACCCGGCGTGGCGTGCCTGCTTGATAAATAAAGAGGGGATTTCATCCCCCTTTAGATTTTCCGTGACGATTTGAAATAGATAGAGGAGCTAAGAAAAAAGATGAATCGCAGATATCGTAAAACCATTATCGCCGGCAACTGGAAAATGAACATGACCGCCAGCGAAACCAAGAAGTTTGCCGAGGAGCTGAAAGCCATCATGCCCAAGGCCAAGTGGTGCGACGTGGTGGTGTGCGTCCCCGCCGTCAACATCTCCACCGCCATCCGCGCCTTCAAGGATCTGCGGGTGTCCGTGGGCGCGCAGAACCTGTTCTATGAGAAGTCCGGCGCGTACACCGGCGAAGTGTCCGCCGACATGCTGAAGGATCTGGGCGTGAAGTACGTCATCATCGGTCACTCCGAGCGCCGCCAGTACTTCGGCGAGACGGATCTGACCGTCAACAAGAAGGCGCTGGCCGCGCTGGAAGCGGGCCTGCACCCCATCATCTGCGTGGGCGAAACGCTGGAGCAGCGCGAGCTGGGCATCACCATGGAGCTGATCGCCCTGCAGGTGAAGTCTGCGCTAGCCGGCGTACCCGCCGAGAAGCTGCGCAAGTGCGTCATCGCCTATGAGCCGGTGTGGGCCATCGGCACCGGCAAGACCGCCACCGCCGAGCAGGCCGCCGAGGTCTGCACCTTCATCCGCACCACCGTGCGCCACCTGTACGGCGCACGCATTGCCCGCTCCATCACCATTCAGTACGGCGGCTCCATGAAGCCCTCCAACGCGGCGGAGCTACTGGGCCAAAGCGATATCGACGGCGGCCTGATCGGCGGCGCCAGCCTGAAGCCCGCCGAATTCGTGGAGATCATCAACGCAGCCAATCAGGACTAATACCGAAGAAAGGAAGGTTCCGTCATGAATAAGACGCCCACTACGCTTATCATTATGGACGGCTTCGGCCTGGCCTCTGCCAGCGACGACAACGCCGTAACGCTGGCCAAAACGCCGGTGCTGGATCGACTGTTCAAGGAATACGCCAACACCACGCTGTCCGCCAGCGGACTGGACGTGGGTCTGCCCGCCGGGCAGATGGGCAACAGCGAGGTCGGCCACACCAACATCGGCGGCGGCCGGGTGGTATTTCAGGATCTGCCCCGCATCAGCCGCGCCATTGACGACGGCAGCTTCTTCAAAAACGAGGCCTACAACAAGGCCATGGACGACTGCCTGAGCAAAGGCAGCAGCCTGCACCTGTACGGCCTGCTGTCCGACGGCGGCGTACACTCCCACATCCAGCACCTGTTTGCCCTGCTGCAAATGGCAAAGGACAAGGGACTTACCAAGGTCTATGTCCACTGCTTCCTGGACGGTCGCGACGTGTCCCCCACCAGCGGCAAGGGCTTTGTGGAGGAGCTGCGGGACAAGTGCGCCCAGCTCGGCGTGGGCAAGATCGCCACGGTGATGGGCCGCTATTACGCCATGGATCGCGACAAGCGGTGGGAGCGTGTGCAGATGGCCTATGACGCCATGGTATACGGCGAAGGCATCCAGAACGCCGATCCGGTGGACGCGGTGGCCAAATCCTATGCCAACGGCGTCACTGACGAGTTCGTGGAGCCTGTGGTGTGCGACAAGGACGGCACCATCGGAGACAACGACAGCGTGATCTTCTTCAACTTCCGTCCCGACCGCGCCCGTGAGATCACCCGCGCCATCGTGGATCCGGACTTTGACGGCTTCCAGCGGGAGTTCTTCCCCACCACCTACGTGTGCAACACGGAGTACGACGCTTCCATGCCCAATGTGCTGGTGGCATGGCCCCGCGTGGCGGTGAAGAACGGACTGGGCGAGTATCTCAGCAGCATGGGCATGACCCAGCTGCGCATTGCCGAGACGGAGAAGTACGCCCATGTGACCTTCTTCTTCAACGGCGGCGTGGAGACGCAGTACCCCGGCGAGGATCGGGTGCTGGTGCCCTCCCCCAAGGTAGCCACCTACGATCTCCAGCCGGAGATGAGCGCCTACGAGGTGTGCGACAAGTGCGTGGAGCGCATCGAGTCCGGCAACTATGACGTGATCATCCTGAACTTCGCCAACTGCGATATGGTGGGCCACACCGGCGTTCTGGAGGCCGCCATCAAGGCGGTGGAGACCGTGGATACCTGCGTGGGCAGGGTGGTGGACGCCACGCTGAAGATGGGCGGCATCGCCATGATCACCGCCGACCACGGCAACGCCGAGGACATGAAGCAGCCCGACGGCAGCCCCATGACCGCTCACACCACCAATCCGGTGCCCTTTATCCTGTGCGGTGCCGGAAGCCAGCTGCGGCCCGGCCGTCTGGCGGATATTGCCCCCACCATTCTGGATGTAATGGGTCTGGCCTGCCCGCCGGAAATGGATGGACGGACGCTGATTGTAAGATAAAAACCTGGCATGAAATCTTCGATTTCATTGCCAAAGGGATCACGGCCGACTGCGCGCGTCCTTCGGACACACTGGCGGCCGAGAAGTATTTTTCTGACGCACATGTCGTCAGAAAATGATTCGATTTTTTCGCGTCTGCGGACGCGAACTCCGCGAGGCTTTTGTAGGGGCGGACGACTCTGTCCGCCCCTCAATATACCACAACATATTTCATCATTCCCTCAATTCAGGAGGAACCACCTACATGAACATCACTGTCATTGGCTGCGGGCGCTGGGGCTCGCTGATCACATGGTACCTGGATCGCACCGGCCATCAGGTGACGCTGTACGGCCGGCCGGAGTCCGCCCGGATGCAGCGGTTTCTGACTGACCGCAGCAACGACCTGCTGACGCTGCCGGAATCCGTGGCGCTGTCCACCGACCTTGCCTGCGTGCAGGACGCGGAGGTCATCATCATCTCCATCGGCTCCCAGAGCCTGCGAGGCTTGATGGAGGAGCTGCGGCCCATGGCACTGCGGGACAAGACCTTTGTGCTGTGCATGAAGGGTCTTGAGATCGGCACTGGAGAACGGCTCAGTCAGGTGGCCCGTGAGTATCTGGACAGCTCCAACGCCATCGCCGTATGGCTGGGGCCGGGTCACGTGCAGGAGTTCTATCGCGGCGTGCCCAACTGCATGGTCATCGACAGCGAGAACGCCGATGTGAAGCAGCGGCTGGTGCGGGAATTCTCCAGCGACCTGATCCGCTTCTACTACGGCAACGACCTGCTGGGCAACGAGGTAGGCGCCGCCGCCAAGAACGTGGTGGGTATCGCCGCCGGTTTTCTGGACGGTCTGGGCCTTGTGACGCTGAAGGGCGCGCTGATGAGCCGGGGCACCCGCGAGGTGGCCCGCCTGATCCGTGCCATGGGCGGCAACGAGTTGTCCGCCTACGGTCTGTGCCATCTGGGCGACTATGAGGCCACGGTGTTCTCCCCCTACAGCCACAACCGGCAGTTCGGCGAATGCTACGTGCAGGGCAAGTCCTACACCCAGCTGGCCGAGGGCTACTACACCGTCAAGGCGCTGGTGCAGTTGGGAAAGCAGTACGGCGTGGAGCTGCCCATCTGCCAATCCGTGTACCACATCCTCTACGAAAACGCCGATCCCCACGAGGCCATCCGCCTGCTGATGGGCCGCGACCTGAAGGGTGAATTCGATAGCTGAACCAAAAAATGTATAAAAAGACCTCTGCTTGTCCAAAATAGGCGGCAGAGGTCTTTTTTTCATTCCGGCAGGCCGCCGGCCGTAACGGGCGGTCATCGGATCGCTCCGGTGAAAGGAGAAGCTATGGAATTTATGAAGCAGCACCGCCGCGCCATCTACATCGCGCTGGCGCTGTGCGTGGTCGCCGCCGGTGTGACGGGATATCTGCTGACCAACCGCGAGACCCCCAACCAGCAGGCCTCCGCCAACCAGCCCGTGGTGGACGTAAACCCCCCTGTGGTAACGCCGGTCACGCCTGACCTGCCGGTTCAGGAGGAGCCGCAGGAGGACGAGGAGCCGCCCGTGGAGGCGGTGGCCGAGCTGCTGCCCCAGGTGGTCTCGCCGCTGGACGGCACCACCGTGACGGTATTCAGCATGTCGGAGCTTTTGTATGACGAGACCATGGCCGACTGGCGCACCCACGAGGGGCTGGACATTCAGGCCGCCGAGGGCGACGCGGTGAAAACCGCCGCGGCGGGCGAAGTGACCTCCGTCACCCGTGACGAGCTGATGGGCACCACCGTGTGCATCACCCACAGCGGCGGCTATGTGACCCGCTACAGCAGCCTGCAGGAAAATCCCCCCATCAGTCAGGGCCAGCAGGTAAAGGCCGGCGACATCGTGGGCTATGTGGGCACGGCCGCTGCCGAGGCCAGCATGGGCCCCCACCTGCATTTCGCCGTGGAGAAGGACGGAAGCCTCATCGATCCCAAGGAATATATCAAATAAAAAACTGGCATGAAATCTGACGATTTCATTGCCAAAAGGCTTGCGGCCGACTGCGCGCGTCCTTCGGACACACTGGCGGCCGAGAAGAATTTTTCTGACGCACATGTCGTCAGAAAAATGATTTGATTTTTTCGCAACCTGCGGGTTGCGAACTCTGCAAGGCATAATTTCTATAAAACGCAGCCGGTTTTTCAAACCGACTGCGTTTTTGCAAAAACCGGGAACTTTTTCCACGCCGCCAGCGTCACATAAGCAGGAAGATCCCAAAATGAAGGAGGTTTGTGCCCATGAAACGTATGGTATCTCTCTTGCTGACGCTGGTGCTGGCCCTGCTGCTGGCAGGCTGCGGCGGTAATGCCGCTGCAGCCGCTGACAGCGCTGCGGCACCCCGCGACAACGGAAGCGGCTACTGGAACACCACCGCCGACACGGACAGCATCAGCGAGGATCAGAACATGGCCTATGAAGCCGAGGAGCCGGGCGCTTCGGCGTACAACGACAGCAAAGCGCAGTCCGACAGGCCCGCCAAAAAGGTCTACACCGGCTACATGGAGATGCAGACGCTGGACTTCGACAAGGCCAGCGGCGACATCGACGCGCTGGTGAAGGAGCTGGGCGGCTACTTCCAGCAGAGCAGCGTTTCCAACCGTGGAAACAGCGGCTATCGCTACGGCAGCTACACCATTCGCATCCCTTCCGCGCAGTTCGATACCTTCCTGCAGAAGGCCGGGACGCTGTGCCATCTGGTTTACAGCAGCACCGGAACGGACGACGTGTCCGAGACCTACTACGATACCGAGGCACGGCTGGAGACCGCCCGCATCAAGCTGGAGCGTCTGCAGGCGCTGCTGGCCAAGGCCACCAGCATGGACGACATCATCACCATTGAGAGCGCCATCTCCGAGACGGAGTGGGACATTGAGAATCTCAGCGGTACGCTGCGGCGCTATGACGCGCTGGTGGACTACGCCACCATCGACGTGGAGCTCAGTGAGGTCTACAAGCTGTCTGGGCAGGACGAGGCCGTCACCACCTTCGGCGGACGGCTGGGGCAGTCCTTCGTCAACGGCCTGCGGGCCGTGGGCAGTGCGCTGGAGGACTTCGCCGTGTGGCTGGCCTACAGCTGGGTATGGCTGCTGGTGATCGCGGCGGTGATCGTGGTGGTCGTCCGCGTCGTGCGCCGCAAGAGCGGCGGGAAGAAATTTTCCCTGAAGCGGAAGGGCAAGGACGCCGATGCGGAGACAAAGGAATGACCGGGCTAAATACAGCGGCAATTGTCCTGCGTAGGGGGCGGCATCTGCCGCTCCCTACGCAAAGTGTGCGCGAAAAAACCGCTGTTCGCCAAATTTCCCCTTGCAATCCGGCGAAAGGTTTGCTATACTATGCAATACGAATTAAATCCTGTGTATTTCATGGGGGAGTAGTTGCGCACCTGCGGGTGCGAGTTAAGTCAACATGCATGGCGGAAACGTCTGGCTTAGCTTGAAACAGCGAGACTCATGTACAGTTCCTATTCTGTACATGCGGCTCGCTTTTTGTTTTGTCGGGCGGAAACAAAAGCGAAAGACCCAACGCCCTATATCAGCTCGTTATATCGGGACAGAATACCCGTATTCAGGAGGAAGGACAAGATGAAGCACTATCTGGAACAAGCGGACGCCGTATTGCGGGAGGTAGACTCCTGCGAACAGGGTCTGACCGCCGCCGAAGCGGAGGAGCGCCTTGCCAAAAACGGCAAGAACAAGCTGGAGGAGGGCAAGAAGGATTCCCTGATCAAGCGGTTTTTCCAGCAGATGGCCGATCCCATGATTATCATTCTGCTGGCCGCCGCCGCCATCAGCGCCGTGCTGGCGGTGGTAGAGAACGAGAGCTTTGCCGACGTGATCATCATCCTGTTCGTGGTGATTGTCAACGCCGTGCTGGGCGTGTATCAGGAGAGCAAGGCGGAGAAGGCCATCGAAGCCCTACAGCAGATGGCCGCCGCCACCAGCAAGGTGCTGCGGGACGGCCAGACCGTCACCATCCGCAGCGAAGATCTGGTGGTGGGCGACGTGGTGCTGCTGGAGGCGGGCGACGCCGTCCCGGCGGACGGCCGTGTGCTGGAGAGCGCCAGCATGAAGGTGGAGGAGGCCGCATTGACCGGCGAATCCGTCCCTGTCACCAAGTTCATCGACCTGATCCACCTGCGGGACAACGCCAACGACGTGCCGCTGGGCGACCGGAAGAACATGGTCTACATGGGCTCCACTGTGGTGTATGGCCGTGGCCGCATGGTGGTGACCCAGACCGGCATGGGCACCGAGATGGGCAAGATCGCCGACGCGCTGGCCAACGCGCAGGAGGGTCAGACCCCCTTGCAGCGGAAGCTGACCCAACTCTCCGGTATCCTCACCAAGCTGGTGCTGGTGATTTGCGTGCTGATCTTTGGCGTGCAGCTGCTGCGTGCCGGTGAATTTACGCTGGACGTGGTACTGCACTCCTTCATGATCGCCGTGTCGCTGGCGGTGGCCGCTATCCCGGAGGGCCTTGCCGCCGTGGTGACGGTGGTGCTGAGCATCGGCGTCACCAACATGTCCAAGCGCAGCGCCATTATCCGCCGTCTGACCGCTGTGGAGACGCTGGGCTGCGCCCAGATCATCTGCTCCGACAAGACCGGCACCCTGACCCAGAACAAGATGACCGTGGTGGACGACTACGGCAGCGAGAGAGACCTGACCGCCACCGCCATGACCCTGTGCTCCGACGCCAATCTGGCGGAGGACGGCACCGTCACCGGTGAGCCCACCGAGGCGGCGCTGGTGGCATGGGGCGCCAAATGCGGCCTGCCCAAGCCCCGTCTGCAAGAGGAACTGCCCCGTGTGGGGGAAGCACCCTTTGACTCCGGCCGCAAGATGATGTCCACCATCCACAAGAAGGATAACGGCTATGTCCAGTTCACCAAGGGCGGCCCCGACGTGGTGCTGGAGCGCTGCACCAGCTACTGGGACAGCGGCATCGTCCGACCCATGACGGAGGAAAAGAGGGCTGAGATCTTGGCTGCCAACAAGGCCATGGCCGACAAGGCGCTGCGCGTGCTGGCTGCCGCCCAGCGTACCTATGACGCGCTGCCCGCCTCTATGGAGGCCGACGATCTGGAGCACGACCTGTGCTTCTTAGGGCTGGCGGGCATGATCGATCCGGTGCGCCCGGAGGTAAAGGCCGCCATCGAGGAGTGCCGTCAGGCGGGCATCCGTCCCATCATGATCACCGGCGACCATATCGATACCGCCGTGGCCATCGCCAAGGAGCTGGGGATCCTGGAGGACGGCAAAAAGGCTGTCACCGGCGCGCAGCTCAGCGCCATGAGCGACGAGGAGTTTGAGAAGGAATACCCCAATATCGCCGTGTATGCCCGCGTACAGCCGGAGCATAAGACCCGCATCGTCAATGCGTGGCGCAATGCCGGCTATGTCACCGCCATGACCGGTGATGGCGTCAACGACGCGCCTTCCATCAAGTCCGCTGATATCGGCGTGGGTATGGGTATTACCGGCACCGACGTTACCAAGAACGTGGCGGATATGGTGCTGGCGGACGACAACTTCGCCACCATCGTGGGCGCGGTGGAGGAGGGCCGCCGCATCTACGACAACATCCGCAAGGCAATCCAGTTCCTGCTCTCCTCCAACATGAGCGAGGTCATCTCTATCTTCGTGGCCACGCTGCTGGGCTTCACCATTCTGGAACCGGTGCACCTGCTGTGGATCAATCTGGTGACGGACTGCTTCCCGGCACTGGCACTGGGCATGGAGGAGGCGGAGCCCGCCATCATGCGCCGTCGTCCCCGTGACGCCAAGGCGGGTATCTTCGCCGGAGGAATGGGTGTGGACGTGGCCTATCAGGGCCTTGTGATCTCGGCGCTGACCATCGCGGCCTTCTTTATCGGCCACTTTATGGAGTCCGGCGTGTGGGAGATCCCGGCAAACGGTCTCAGCCCCGACGGCACCACCATGGCCTTTGTCACCATGTCCATGGCGGAGATTTTCCACAGTCTCAACATGCGTTCCCAGCGGGGCAGCATCCTGAAGCTCCGCACCCGCAATAGGATGATGGCTTTCGCTGCCATTGGCAGCCTGCTGGCGACCACGCTGGTGTGCGAGGTGCCCTTCATCGCCACCGCTTTTGACTTCACCAGCGTGGAGTGGAACGAGTATCTGGTGGCGCTGGCGCTGGCCTTCTGCGTGATCCCCATTGTGGAGATCGTGAAGTTCTTCCAGCGAAAAGCGGAGAAATAAGCACAAAAAAGATGACCGGCCAAAGGCCGGTCATCTTTTTCTTTTTATACCAAACGCAGCATCCCACACCTTTTTGTAGGGCGTGGTGACCTCACCCCGCCGCTTTATTCTTTCCCTTTTCCCAGCAGGATCGGGCCGTGTTCCTTTTCATAGGCCGCGATGCAATCCCGGATCAGAATATTGATCTGGCTGTTGGCGGAGCGGCCCTCATAATCCGCCACAACGTGCAATTTATCCAGCATCTCCGTATCAATGCGGATGGAAAGACTTTTGATGGCCATACGTTTACCTCATTTTATTTCATTCGGCCCTTGGGATACGGCCGCATATGATCGGTAAGGCCCAGCAAATAGTCCGTGGATACATGATAATACTCCGCCAGCGTCACCAGATGGCGCAGCGGCAGCGACCGCTTGCCCAGTTCGTAATTGCTGTAGACCCGCTGGTCAATACCCAGCAGAGCCGCCACCTGCTTCTGCGCCAGATCATGATCCTCGCGCAGATCTTTCAGTCTTGGGATGTACAAAAGCATCACCTCAAGAGCATTATATGTACTATCAAAGAATAGTATTGATTTCACCATCAAACGATAGTAAAATAGCCTTAAGGTGATAAAATGGAACTGTATCAAAAAATGTATCTCACCCTTTTCGCCGCCACGGAGGATGTGCTGAATATGCTGGATGCCGCTCCGCTTTCCTTTCAGGAGGCCGCTTTGCCCGAAACAATACGCACGGCTGATACAAGCCCAGCAGCAATGTGAGGATCTCTATGTGGAGAATGACGCGTAAAAACTTGTCATTGCGAGGAGGGCGTAAGCCCGACGCGGCAATCCGTTTCTTCTTTTGTGGCATAGGGTTACGGATTCCCACGCCAGTGTGAGCACTGGCTCGGAATGACAGGCAAGGGCGGACAGAGTCGTCCGCCCCTACAGAACGCTTCGATAATCCTATTCCCTCCGCACATAAAAAAGATGAGCGGCTTGCGCAGCTCATCTTTTTTATGTAATGTGTGATTACTTATTGCTCAGGCACTCGTCGATGGACTTGGCGCCCAGCTTGCCGGCACCCATAGCCAAAATGACGGTGGCAGCGCCGGTGACGGCGTCGCCGCCGGCATAGACCGCCTGACGGGAGGTCAGGCCATCCTCGTTGACAATGATGCCGCCCTTCTTGTTGACCTCGAGACCCTTGGTGGTGCTCTTGATCAGGGGGTTGGGGTTGGTGCCCAGAGACATGATGACGGCGTCCACAGGCAGGTCGAACTCGCTGCCCTTCTTCTCGATGGGACGGCGGCGGCCGGAAGCATCAGGCTCGCCCAGCTCCATCTCGATGCAGGTCATGGACTTGACGCAATCCTGCTCGTCACCATTGATCTGGATGGGGTTATTCAGGGTCTTGAAGATGATGCCCTCCTCGATGGCGTGCTCCACTTCCTCGTGACGGGCAGGCAGCTCCTCCATACCGCGGCGATAAACCACCCAGACCTCAGCGCCCAGACGCTTGGAGCAGCGAGCGGCGTCCATGGCCACGTTGCCGCCGCCGACGACAGCCACCTTCTTGCCCCGCAGATCCATGATGGGGGTATCGCTGTCCTCGCGATAGGCCTTCATCAGATTGATACGGGTCAGGAACTCGTTGGCGGAGTAAACGCCCTTCAGGTTCTCGCCGGGGATATGCATGAACATGGGAAGGCCAGCGCCGGAGCCGATGAACACGGCCTCAAAGCCGTTCTCCTCCATCAGCTCGTCGATGGTGATGGTGCGGCCCACAACGGTGTTGGTCTCCACCTTGACGCCCATGGCCTTCAGGCCGTCCACTTCCTTCTGGACGATGGCCTTGGGCAGACGGAACTCGGGAATGCCGTACACCAGCACGCCGCCAGCCAGATGCAGCGCCTCGAACACGGTGACCTCATAGCCCTTCTTGGCCAGATCGCCGGCGCAGGTCAGACCGGCAGGGCCGGAGCCCACGATAGCCACCTTGTGGCCGTTGGACTCGGGCTTGGTGGCAGCCTCGGTGCTGTGGGCGTTGTGCCAGTCGGCCACAAAGCGCTCCAAACGACCGATACCTACGGGATCGCCCTTCTTGCCGCGGACGCAGTGCATCTCGCACTGGCTCTCCTGCGGGCAGACGCGGCCGCACACGGCGGGCAGGGAGCTGGTCTGATGGATTACCTGATAGGCGCCCTCGTAGTCCTTCTCCACGATCTTCTGGATAAACTCGGGAATGCGGACGTTGACGGGGCAGCCGTCCACACAGGGATGATTCTTGCAGTTAAGGCAGCGGGCCGCTTCGTCCAGTGCCTGCTCCTCGGTGTAGCCCAGGGCCACTTCCAGGAAGTTTTTATTCCGAACGTTGGGATCCTGAGAGGGCATCTCGTTCTTCTTCAAGCTCATATTCGCCATGATCACTTTACCTCCTGCTTGTACAGATTGCAGACTTCCTCATGCTTGCGCAGCTCGAAGTCGCGATACATCTGATTGCGCTTCACCGCCAGATCCCAGTCCACCTGATGGCCGTCGAAGTCGGGGCCGTCCACGCAGGCAAACTTGGTCTCGCCGCCCACGGTCAGGCGGCAGCCGCCGCACATGCCGGTACCGTCGATCATGATGGGGCTCATGGAGACGGTGGTGGGCACGCCGTAAGGCTCGGTGGTCTTGGAGACGAATTTCATCATGATCATGGGGCCGATGGCGAAGATCTCGTCATACACGTTGCCGGCATCCAGCAGCTCCTTCAGCGCCTCGGTGACAAGACCCTTCTGGCCATAGGAGCCGTCATCGGTGCAGACCTTCAGCACAGAGGAGACGGCCTTGAATTTATCCTCAAGGATCACCACGTCCTTGTTCTTGAAGCCTACCACAGCGTGGACCTCCGCGCCGCAGTCATGGAACTTCTTCAGGACGGGATATGCGATGGCACAGCCGACGCCGCCGCCCACCACGCAGACCTTCTTCTTACCCTCGGTCTCGGTCGGACGGCCCAGAGGGCCCACAAAGTCATGCAGGCACTCGCCCTGCTGCTTGTGGCTCAGCTTTTCGGTGGTGGCGCCCACGGTCTGGACGATGATGGTAACAGTGCCTTTTTCACGGTCATAGTCATGGATCGTAATGGGGATACGCTCACCATTCTCATCCACGCGCAGAATGATAAACTGGCCGGGCTGCGCCTTCTTGGCCACCATGGGTGCCTCGATCTCATAGAGGATCACGGTGGGTTTCAGCGCTTCCTTTTTCACGATGCGATACATACTTACTCCCTCATTTCTGTTTTTTCCTTACCTGCGCCCTTTTCGCAGGCGACGCCGGGAACTTTGTTTATTTTATCACGATGATGCCCCGCCGTCAATGCACATCTTACACACTTTTGACAAGAATTGGCGGGCATATCGCCGGAGAAAGCAAGCGGAGGATTGCCGTTTTCCGGATGTGGTAGTATAATGATTCGTATAGAAAACATATGCAGTTCTACTTTTCAGCGCACCGAAGCCTCCCTCTGATGAGGGAGGTGGCAAAACCGCAGGTTTTGACGGAGGGAGAGATATGAAGAGGTATAATAAATCAAATATTCCCCTCGCCAAGACACTAAGGACGAATATGACGCCTTGGGAGCGAAAACGATGGTTTGATTTTCTGCGGAATTATCCCGTACGTTTTCAGCGGCAAAAAGCCATTGATAATTATATTGCGGATTTCTATTGCGCAAAAGCAAGGCTGGTCATCGAACTTGATGGCGGAGGCCACTATTCAGAGGAGCAAGCCGAAAAAGACGCAATCCGCACAAGCCAGGAGGGAGCCAAGGGTGCTGTGAGCCGTTGAAAAATCACCCGATCGAGGGCAACCCCGGTCGGGTGTTTCTCGTTTACGGCAATGTCACCTGTCTGCCGGTGATGGTCACCAGCATTTCCTCCCGCATTTTCTTCAGCTCGCGCATCATGGCGCTGCGGTCGGCGGAGATATAGTCCGCCAGCGCACTGAGGGAAAAAGGCAGCAGAAATGACCGGCCGCGCTCCTTGGCCGCCTGCAGCTGGAAATACCGCAGCAGCTTCTCCCGGATGGAGCGACGGCTGAGCACCTCTACCCGCTCCGACAGGAACATGGCCTTTTCCGTCACCAGATGGAACAGGTTCTCCACCATGCGGCCGTGACAGGCACAGGCATGCTCACAGCGGCGCATGACGGCCTCGCCCCGCAGGAAACTGACCCGGCAGGGCGTTACGGAGCGGGCCACCACGCTGTCGTCTCCCGCCGCCTTGAACATCATCATTTCGCCGAACACGCCGCCCGGTTCCAGATGCTCCAGAATGGCGCGGCCGCCCTCCCGGTCTATCCGCTCCACCACGGCGCTGCCCTCAGTGACGATGCCCAGCAGGCCCCGTCCATCGCCAAAATCGTAGATCACATCGTCCGGGCGGAAGCTCTGCTCATGCACCCCCAGACACGCCCGCATGGTCTGGTACTCCTGAGGGCTGACGCCCTCCAGCAAAAGGGATCTTACCATCTTTCTGCCTTCTCTCTTTCTTTATCGCTCATTCATTCTGTAAACGCAGGGAAAGCCGCGTGTCCCGCCGCCTTCCGATCACGCGGTACACGATCCAGTAGGACGCCAATCCCCAGGGGATGGCCGCCAGCACATCCAGCAAAGCATGCTGCTTCACCAGCAGCGTAGAGGCGATGATGACCAGCCCATAGACCGTAGCCGCCCAGCACCAGCCGGTTTTCCGCAGCCCCGGCGTTTCCCACACGGAGCTTACCGCCGCGATGACGCCCAGCACGTGGACGCTGGGGAACACGTTGGTGTTGGTGTCCAGATCGTAGGTCAACTGCACCGCCCAAGTGAAGATATCCCGCACCTGCAAGTCCGCCGGGCGCAGCTCCTGACAGTTGGGCACCAGCACGCAGAACACCGTGGCGGAGAAAAAGGACAGCGCCAGCATCCAGATATACCGCCGGAAGCCCTCGGCGTCCTTCAGGATCAAATAGACGCCCAGCACCGCCAGCAGTGGACTCCAGCTCATATAAAAGAAAATGAAATAGGGACAGAACGGGATCAGTTGATCCGCCGGCAGCTGCGTGACCCAGTAGGGCCCCGTCACAAATTTCTCAATGATGAAGAACGCCGCCAGATACAGCGGCAGGAACAGCCCCCACCACATATGGGGATGGTCTTTGACAAACGTTTTGACGACTTGCATGATACCCTCCTTGACACTGTGGCATTTGTCACAGTGTATTGTACCACCAAGTGAAAAAATTACTACCCCCGAAATCGTGAATTTTTTGCAAAGCTTTTAGAGCAGGATGTCAAAAGCGCCCCGAAACCGGCTTGGCCGGTTTCGGGGCGCTTTTCCGCTGCGCACTACCCCACGGTCACAAAGGGGGTATCACAGTCTACGGGGACGAAGCTCTCGTCCAGATAAATGGAGTAGCCGGAGCCGTTGGTATGTATACCGTCCACGCCCGTCAGAAATCCACCGTCGGGATAGTAGGCCATATCCAGCGTAAAATACGGCTCGTCAAAGTGTTCATCATAGATCATGAAATTGGGAAAATGCAACTGTCCCTCATCATCGGCCATAAGGGTCGCGTCTCCCACTGCCGGCCATACGGTGATCTGGTTGCCGCTGGGATCAGTCAGCGTGTATCCGGTTTCCGTGCTTTTATAAACAGCAGTTCCGGAAAAGCCCAAGAAGTCCTTCTTCCACGGATCATCCACGCTGGTGCGGGTAAAACTGAGCATAATGGGCATCCCGGAAAAGTCGATCTGACAGGCATCCGTACTTTGAAATTGGCAGTCGCGAATGACCAGCAATTCATCTTCAAAAACCATGCTGTCTTCGATCTCCCCGTAGGATATCAGCTTTGCCGTCTCCGGCGGCAAAAACTCCGCTGCCAGTTAAGGGATATCCTTCGCCGTCACCGGCAGGGTGTCCCAAGCAATGCTGGCCGTCGCCGTGGGCGCTGACTCCCGCGGAACGGTGGCTTGTACGAGGTAGTAGATCCCAATAAACACCAATAGCGCGCCCAACGTGATGCCGCCGATGGCCACAGGCGTCAGACGGCGTTTAGGGCGGGCGTTCGGAGCAGAAAGCGACCGCGACGCCTTGACAGGCTGCGCCGTCGAAGCAGGTGGTGTCCTATCAGTGGCAGGAGGTACCTCCGCAGACGCGCTGCCCACCGGTTTTCCGCAGGCCACACAGAATTTTGCGTCAGGCTTCAGCGCCGCGCCGCAACGGATGCAGAATTTTGGCATCACTGTTCCTCCCCCGGTATATGTTTTCTGAGTTCCTCCATAAACGCCTCGGCACGATGGTGCTTGCCCAACGCGTCGATAGGAATGCGCCACACGGCGCCGTCCTTATAGTGAATGGCAATGACCCGGCCCGCCGCGGTATACAGAAACAGCAGCACCAGCAAAAACCACGTCCAATGGCGCATTTGGCTGATCACGGTAATCAGCACGGCGAAAAGCATATCCCAGAAGTCCCAGCTGCGATAGATCTCCACCCCTTGAAGTTCTTCATAAGGAATCGTAATCTTGGCAGGCGGCCGCTTGAAAAAGGCAAACCATGTATTGGTCTGAGTGATATTCACAGCTGTATCCGTCAGGGATACTTCTGTTTTGATCTCCTTATAATAGAAGTAGCTAAACCCCTTGTCCTTGGTAAACAGGAACTCCGTATCCGGCCCCTCCGGCTGCTCCGGCGTTCCCGCCCGCAGCTTGGCACCGCAGACGCCGCATGTCGTTCTGTCGGGCTCGTTCTCTATACGGCGGCAATTTGGACAAAACATATTGCTTCCCTCCTTTATCCCAGCACGTCCCACAGCATATCATAGGCCATCAGCTCCGACATTCCCTGCTCATCCAGCTGACCATACAGCAGCATCATGGCCGCCGTCATGCTGGTGCTGTCCGTATAGCTGTCACCGGAAAAATACACAGCTGTTGGCCGGCCATAAACCCAGTCGTCGGTATATGTCACTGAAAATGTCACCTTCAGCGACATACCGTACATTTTTTCCACGCAGTCGAGGGTCACGAGATAGCTGCCATCGGTTTCCTTCGCCGACTGCCACCCGGCATGGGAAGTGTTTTTGGCAACAGCTTCACCCAATGTGCAGGTGGTATCGTAGGCGTCAAAGGTGATCCCTTTCAGATCGCTGACAGGATCCTCCCTGCCGCCGGCAAACAACAGCCACACTGCTGCTGCCAGAACCACCACCGCCACGATGGTGCCAAAGGGGAAATGGCGGTATTTTCGCGGTGCAGCGGCGCTTGCGCCGCCGGCCGCAGCATACTGCGCGCCGGCCTGCTGCGTCGTTTGGGGATCAGATACGCCCTTCGGGACATCCTGCGGCGGTGGACTGGCCGATGCACCTGCCGCCCTCGTTCCGCAGCCAGGGCAGAACACCGCTTCATCCGGAAGCTTCGCTCCACAATTCTCGCAAAACATGTGTACTCTCTCCTTTTTGATTTTTACAGGCGCCTTGGCGCAAATTTCATCCGTCTCCGCAGCGCCTTACGAAACAAGAGGTCTTCTTCCTATAATTATGATGCAATTCTTCCTGTTTGTCAATCATTTTAGGAAGTAAAGTTCCTATATAAAGCAAATCAGGAGGAACTATTATGCTTATCTTTGATTTTCACAAAATCGGCGGCAAGCTGTTTGCCGCCCGGAAGCGGTTGGGCTTGACGCAGATGGAGGTCGCGGAGGCCGCCGGACTGTCTGACCGGGCCTATGCCGATATCGAGCGCGGCACCGTAAACATGCGGGTGGAAACAGTTCTGCGGATCTGTCAGGCGCTGCACGTCAGCCCCAACGAGATCCTGACAGATGATGATACCTCCCTTGTGCTTCAGGAAAGCGAGCTGCTGGAACGGCTGGCACGCTGCACAACAAGAGAGCGGGAGACGGCACTTTCCCTGCTGGCGGTCTATCTGCAGTCGCTGCGGTAACGTGCCGAGTGCTGCACACAAAAATTACCAATCACGCAAAACGCATATTGCGCGGATATGAGGGAAATCTAGCATTGCGATACCCAATCGACAAGCTTTTGCTTGACAACACAAGAAAGGAGATTTCAATCATGTCTGCTAAGAACACTAACAAGCTGAATGTTCCCGAGGCTCGTGCCGCCATGGATAAGTTTAAGATGGAGGCCGCTAACGAGGAGGATGTGTATCCACCTCAAAGAATTTTTCCGACCCCCGATTTTTGGCTTAAATACAGGAAAAATCGCCTTTCCCAAAAAAACCAGTTTTTGAGGTGGAAACATCTTGCTTGAAACAAGTGTATTCTTATCGTGGACATTCTTCACATTCCTGCCACAGAAGCGGCCTCTTCACGATCTCTATTCGCCTGCAATTGGCGCAGGCTGTCTCCCGAAACTTCCCCGATAAAGCGGTAGAAGATGCGGATGCTCTGCCGGTATGGGGTACGCGGCCCGGCAACCTTTCTGCCCTCCGGCAGTATCTTTTCACCGATCTCAATACGTTCGATGAAAGCGTGCAATATATCTCTGTCCAGCGTTTCTACGCAGGTGTACCGCTTGGCAAGGTCAAAGAACAGGCCGTAGGCACTGCGAATTTCCTTTGCCGTGGTCTCACCCTCCACCAGCTTTTTGCGGCGCACAGCCAGCTCGTCGATCTCAACACTGAACTTCTTGACCATCTCCTCATGGATGTCGTCGCTGAGCATCCCTGCGATGTTATCGCGGTAAGAGCGCTCGATCATCTTCTTGAGGCGGGCGGTCTGCTTGTCGATGTTCTCGATCTGCGTAACGGGGTCTTCGCCGCCCAAAGAGGCGTTGGCCTGCTCGATGGCGTTCTCCGTAATGGTACGAATCTCGTCCTCGCCAAAGGCCAACAGCTTATTGAGGTCACAGCGGACAACTTCCATCAAGTCATCGTAGCGGATACGCGCCCCATGCAGGCAGCGGGTTTGGGCTCTGGAACTCAGGTTGTTGCACACCAGATACCAGTATTTTGCCCGTTCTCCGTTGTAGACAGAGCCGCCGGAACACATGGCCGCACCGCAGCAGGCACAGTAGGCGATACCTCCAAAGATGCTGTGGCGGAACGCGGGGTTTGCCCCATTCGCCTTAGTGTTCTCGCCCATGAAATGAGCGGCCAAATCGAATTTCTCTTGGGATACCAGAGCCTCATGGGTGTTCTTTGTGAATACCCATTCCTCCTCCGGCACCTTGACCTTCTTTTTGGACTTCACACTGACCTTGCGGCTCTTGCCCAGCAGCGTGTGTCCCAAGTAGACCCGATTGCGAAGGATGCGCTTTACGGTGGTGTAGTTCCACAGGTCGGACATCCGCTGTGCGCCGCGCTCGGTGAAGTTGTCGCGGCACTCCACACGGTACTTCAGCGGCGGCATGATACACGCCTCGTTAAGCCGTATGGCGATGCTGCGGCAGGACTGGCCGGAAGCAGCCATGTCAAAGATCATCTTGACCACCGGCGCGGTATTCTCGTCCGGCACAAGCTGGTCGGTAGTACGCTCCGCTTTCCGGTAACCGTAGGGCGGGCAAGCCACATATTTGCCGTTGTTGCGTTTGGTGTTCAGCGTCTGCTTGACCTTGCGGGACGTATCCCGCAGATAGACATCGTTCATGGCAAACTGGAACGGTGCCATCAGGTTATCTTCCTCGGAGTCAAAATTGCTGCCGGGTGCCAGATAGCGGATGCCGTGTTCAGGGAAATAGCGCTCCGCGTAGTGGCTGGATTCCGTCATATCACGGCCCAGCCGGGACAGGTCTTTGGTAATGACCATGTTGACCTTGCCGGTTTTCAGATGCTCCAGCATGGCGCGGAAGCCGGGGCGCTCGAAGTTGCCTCCGGAATAGCCATCATCGGCAAATTCCTCCACCAGAATGATGCCGTGCTTTTCACAGTATTCCCGCACAATGGTACGCTGGTTGGTAATACTGGCAGATTCGCCGTACTTCCGCTCCTCATCGGAAAGGCGGTAATAGGCGTCTGCAAGCTGAACGTGGTTCCTCATGTTTCCTCCTTCCCGGAACCACTCATTTACGGCTCCATTATACCATGCGGTTATCCTGCCGGTCAAAATTTGCGGACTGTTTTCCGGTGAAAATGATTTCCTCTGTTACCACTTCCTGGATGGTTTTTGTGCCGGTAAATACGCGCTCGATCACATAGGTCGCCGCGCCGATCTGCTGTTCGTTCTTATCGTTCAAGTGTCGCCACCTCCGCTACCATTATGAGCAATTTCTTCCAACTTTAACCAAAAAGCCGTGGAGCATACAGGCAAGCACTTGTCTGCAAGCTCCACGGCTTTGCATTTTGTTTCTTAACTCTCAAGCAAAACAGGCGGCTGCCAGCCTCACGGGAATCTCACCCCGGCCCATGCTGATGGGTGCGTTCCTCCTCCCTTACATGTTTATATAGCAAAAGAGACGGTTCTCGCCGCCTCTTTTGTCTTTCTATATAACATATCACACCTAATCCGGACAACCTGTTCCCACTCACGTTGAGTTGCGTTTTCTTGAATCTTTTTCGTTTATTCCACGGCGTTCTTCGGTACGAACAGCAGATTCTGATCCACCTGTATGTCGAAGCCGTCCACCTGTCCGTTGGCGGAGTACTGCCACATGTCGAACCGGTAGTAGAAATCCGGATAGGCGTTGTAGTCCGCCACCCACAGGGAATAATCCGCCAGACGGCTCAAATCGTAGTGATAGTACCCCTGCTGGCGGTTGATGTACACGCCCGCCTGATACCCCGCCGCCTGAATGGTCTGGCAGAAGGCCACGGCGCTGTCGGTCAGGTTGGCGTAGTCGTAGCCGTTGGTGCGGGAATCCTCGGCGCTGATCGGCTCCCAGTCAAAATACACCGGCAACTCCAGCTTACGGCCTTTGAGCCGTTCCAGCACATATTGAGCCTCCTCCCTGCCCTCCTCCGCCGTCAGCGCCTGCGAGAAGAAGTACACGCCCGCGTCGATACCGGCGGTGTGAGCGCCGTCCAGATGGCTGTCAAACAGGTCGTCCGGCTGCAAGGCGCCCTTGCCGTAGCCCCGGAAGCCCAGACGGATGACGGCAAACTCTACGCCGCTCTCCGCCGCTTTGGCCCAGTCCACGTTTTTCTGGAACACCGACAGGTCGACGCCCCGCCGGACGGCAAATTCGCTGCCCACATACCAGGGCTGCCCCTCCAGCGTGACGAACTGCCAGCGGTGCAGCGGGCTGACGGCAAAGTTCTCGTGGGGCGTCAGCCACACCATATTGGCCCCGTCGTTGACGTAGATCTGCCCCGCGTGGGGATCCGGCTCCTCCCGCTGAGCCGCAGGCAGCAGCGAGCGGAACACCAGCAGTGCCAGCGCCGCCACGATCACAGCCAATACCACCGCCAGCACCACCGGCAGGAGATTTCTTTTCCGTTTTCTTCTGGTCATCGTCTCCATGTTATCCCTTGGCCTGCATCTGCCACAGCACCTGCTGGGCAAAGGTACGGGTGCGCTGGGCCTTCTCGTCATCCATAAAGGCGGTCTTGTAGCCCAGATGCCGCTCGCCGTGCAGACCCAGCCAGCGGAGATGGGCATGCTTGCAGGTGCGGCGCAGGGCCTCCTCCCACAAATCAGCACCCTTCTCCACCCGATAGCCACAGGTGGTGAGGGCCGCCACCGCCTTGCCCTCCCACAGAGAGGGGCCCTTCTCATCGCCGTAATACTTGCACAGGGCGTAGATGCAGCGATCCAGCGCCACCTTCATAGGGGCGGTGCAGCTCCAAAGGTAGATGGGGCTGGCCAACAGCAGCAGGTCGCAGGCAAGGACATCGTCATAGATAGCGGTCATATCGTCGTCAATGACGCAGTTAGGGCCGCTCCAGTCCCACTGGCAGCCCCGGCAGGCCATGCAGGGGCTGATGGCCTCGCCATACAGGGAATAGGTCACAAATGTATGACCAGCCGCCTGCCACTCGTCCAGAAACTCGTTCAGCAGGGCGCGGGTATTGCTCTCCGCTCCGCGGGGAGAGCCGAACAGAACGCAGCATTTCATGGGCTTTCTCCTTTCAGACCCGCTCAAAAATGTGGATATCAAAGGCGGCGGTGGTGGTCAGGCTGTCCAGCGCCGCCAGACGCTCCTTGCCCGCCCGGGGCGTTTTCCAGCAGTAGGGCGTCATGCCGAACAGTGCCTGAATATCCTCCTGACAGGGCAGGGTGATCCGATCCCGCACACGGGCGATGGTCACATAGTGAAAGCCCTCGTAGGGCGTTTCCTTCGTCTCGTTGCGATAGGGGCGGTCATACAGCACCTGCTTCATCTCCCACAGGTGATCCGCCGCCGGAACCACATACAGAAAGTGCCCGCCCGGCTTCATCACCCGGCGGAACTCCTCCTCTGCCAGCGGAGAGAAGCAGTCCAGCAGCAGATCGACCGTACCATCTCCCAGCGGCAGATGGTAGGCGCTGGCCACGGCGATCTCCGCCCGCTTCACCTGTTTCGCCGCGCGGCGGGCCATGTCCTTGGAGATATCGATGCCCGCCATGCGGGGCTCCTTTCCGGCGTTGGCCAGAATGCTCCAGATGGCGGAGGTATAATACCCCTCGCCGCAGCCCACATCCAGCACCGCCGGAGCGTGGCGGGTATAGGTCAGGGCGATATCGCACAGGGCATTCCGCAGGAATTCATAGTAGCCCTTATTGAGAAAGGCGCTGCGGGCGGCGGTCATGGCCTTGTCGTCGCCGGGGGACTTGGAGTGCCGCTGGTTCACCGGCAGCAGATAGGTATAGCCCTCCTTGGCGATATCAAAGCAGTGGCCATTGGGACAGCGGTAGGTCTTTTCCTCCCGCGTCAGAGCCGCGCCGCAGACGGTGCAGCGAAAGAGGCTTTTCATCACTTCTCACCCTCCGGCAGCGTCACGTCATGGATCCACTTCTTTGACCGGATGCGCCACAGACATATGGGGCACTTGACGAAGCTCTCCATCTGGATCGCCAGCGAGATAAACCACGGATCGGCGTCCAGCGCCAGACCCAGCAGCGCCGTCAAAGGCAGCGCCACCAGCCACTGGGGCCCCAGATCCAGCGCCGTGGACCAGAACACGTCGCCGCCCGCCCGCAGTATACCGGTAACGGCGGAGATGGAGTAGGCATGGAGGGGAATACAGGCAAAGCCTGTTACGATCAGGGTGGTGGCCAGATGGGCGCTCAGTCCCTCCAGCTTGAACAGCGGGAAGATCACCGGCTGGAACAGCAGCGGTACCAGCGCCAGCGCGACGACCGCCAGCACCGCACCCACCAGTATCGTCACCCATGACAGCGTTCTGGACAGCGCCATCAGTTCCTCCCGGTCGGCACCCTCGCCGATGGCCTTGCCGATCATCACGGCGGTGGACGCGCCAAGGCCGAAGCACACCACAAGGAACAGCCGGTTCAGGTTGCCCGCCACGGCGTCGGCGGCCAGATACGCCACCGACACGGTGGTGTGGCCCAGGATCACCGTCAGCAGACTGTTGCCCAGCCCCCACATCAACTCATTGCCCATAACGGGGGAGGCGTATTTCACGAACCGCCGCAGCATATCCCCGCCGGGACGTACCAGCGCCTTCAGATCCAGCGGTATGGTCTTGCTGCGCAGGGCGCAGACCAGACACACGGCAAACTCAGCCACGCGGCTCAGCAGCGTGGCGATAGCCGCGCCCTCCACTCCCAGCAAGGGAAAGCCGCACTTGCCGAAGATCAGCAGGTAGTTCATGCCGGTATTCAGCACCGTGGACATACCAAACAGCTTCATGCCGAAGCCGGAGTTCTCCACGCTGCGCTGGGCGCTGACGTAGATAGACGACAGCATATTGAACACATAGGAAAAGCCGATGATGCGCAGATACGGCGCGCCCAGCACCGACAGCTGGTGCTCGTTGCTCATAAGATCCATGATCTGCACCGGCCAGAAGAACAGCGCCAGCGCAATGACCAGCGCCAGTCCCACGCCCAGCCCGGCGGCTACGCCGATGGCACGGCTGATGTTCTGATGGTCGCGCTTGCCCCAATACTGGCTGATAAGGATACCCACGCCGGACTGCACGCCGAACACGATGGAGATCAGCAGGAACACCGGCACGTTGGCGGTCTTGACCGCCGCCATCTCGTTGTTGCCCAGCTGGCTGACCATCAGCGTATCGATCAGACCCAGTGAGAAGGTGATGAGATTTTGCAGGGCGATAGGCGCCGTCAGGCGGAAAAGCCGCTCATAAAAGGAGCGGGGACGTTTCAGTTCTCGAATCATTTCTTACCTCATAGCATAGGAAATCGGGTGTTTTTGTGCCGCAAAAGCGCCTCGTACAGGGCGTCGATCTCGGCAAAGGTGGTTTCCGGGCCGAAGCTGATCCGCAGCACGCCGTTGGCGGTGCGTTTGTCCAGCCCCAGCGCCGTCACCACGTGGCTCAGCTTGCCCCGGTGGCAAGCGCTGCCCGCCGACAGACAGATGCCCTGGCTCCCCAGATCGGTGACCACGTTGGCGCTGGGGTAGCCCACCAGCGACACCATCAGGATATGGGGCGCTTCTCCCTGACCCACGGCCACTACGCCGTCGATGGAAAGGAGCTTCTCTTTACAGTAGGCCTTGACCTCCGCCATGTGGGCCAGCTTGTCCGCCAGACCGTCAGCGCGCAGCTCCGCCGCCTTGGCAAAGCCCGCGATCTGGGCGGTGGCCTCGGTGCCGGAGCGGGTGCCCTCCTCCTGTCCGCCGCCGTGGAGCAGCGGCCGGATGTTGCGGACGTTGGGGCCCACATACAGCGCACCGATACCCTTGGGGCCGCCGATCTTATGGGCGGAAAGGCTCATCATATCCACCCCCAGCGTTTTGGGGTCGCAGGGCACCTTCATAAAACCCTGCACTGCGTCGGTATGCAGCAGGGCGCGGCTTTTGCGTGCCTTCAAAATGGCGGCGATCTCCGCCAGCCGGAACACGCAGCCGGTCTCGTTATTCACCAGCATCACGCTGACCACCGCCGTATCCTCCCGCAATGCGTCGCCCACCTGTTGGGCGGTGATGTGGCCGGTCTTGTCGGGCTTGAGATACGTCACCTCGTACCCCTGCTGCTCCAGCGCACGGCAGGTCTCCAGCACGGCGCTGTGCTCCACGGTGGTGGTGATGATGTGCTTGCCCACATGGCGGTTCTGCCACAGGGCAGCCTGAATGGCCCAGTTGTCGCTCTCCGTGCCGCAGGAGGTGAAATGCAGTTCCTTGGGCTGGCAGCCCACCGCCCCGGCAATAACGGCCCGATAGCCCTCCACCATCTTCTTGGCATCCTGTCCCAGCGGGTACTGGGAGGAGGGATTGCCGAACTGCTGCGTCAGCACGCGGTACATCTCGTCGGCAACAGCCTGAGGGATAGGGGTGGTGGCGGCGTGATCCAGATAAATCATAACGGTTTCCTCTCTATTTTTCGCCTGTCGGGTCTTGTCATACCCGGCGGGATACAGTATAATGGGGTATTATTTTGGTAGTATTTTTTCAGTGTTGTAATTTTTAATTATACTGTATCAAAAAGGAAAGTGCAAGATGCGCGTTGCGATTTACACCCTTGGCTGCAAGGTGAACCAATATGAAACACAGGCCATGGAGCAGGAGCTTGTCCGCCGGGGCCACACACTGGTGTCCTTTGAGGAAACGGCAGATGCCTACATCGTCAATACCTGCTCCGTCACCGCCGTCAGCGACAAAAAGTCCCGGCAGATGATCCGCCGCTGCCGCAAGCTCAACGAAAACGCCGTGGTGGCCGCCTGCGGCTGCTATGTTCAGACCCACCCCGACGAGGCGGCGGGACTGGAGCTGGATCTGATTGCCGGAACCGGCGACCGGATGGCGTTTCTCGATCTTTTGGAGCAGGCCGCCCACGAAAAGGAGCCGGTGACGCTGCTGGACGACGCCCTGCGCCGCCGCCAGTTCGAGGTGCTGCCTGCCGGCGGCATGGCGGAGCGTACCCGCGCCATGCTGAAGGTGGAGGACGGCTGCGTGAACTTCTGCACCTACTGCATCATTCCCTACGCCAGAGGGCCGGTGCGGTCGCTGCCGCTGGAAACGGCGGCGGAGCAGACGCGGCAGCTGCGGCAGGAGGGCTATCAGGAGCTGGTGCTGACGGGCATCGAGATCTCCAGCTGGGGCCACGACCTGAAGGACGGCAGCAGCTTCATTGACCTGCTGGAGACCGTCAGCGAAGCGGCAGGCAATATGCGCATACGGCTGGGCAGTCTGGAGCCTCGCACCATCACCGAGGACTTCTGCCGCCGGGCGGTGAAGCTGTCCAACCTCTGCCCCCACTTTCACCTGTCGCTGCAATCCGGCTGCGACGAAACGCTGAAGCGCATGAACCGGAAATACGATACCGCCCGCTTCTATGAATCGGTGACGCTGCTGCGGCAGTACTTCGACCACGTGGCCGTCACCACCGATCTTATTACCGGCTTCCCCGGCGAGACGGAGGAGGAGTTCTCCCAGGCGCTGGCGTTTATTGAAAAGTGCGGCTTCGCCGCCATGCATATCTTTCCCTACTCCATCCGCCCCGGCACCAAAGCGGCGGCCATGCCCCAGCTGACGGCGGCGGTGAAGGAGGAACGGGCCGCACGGGCCGCGCAGGTGGCCCACCGGATGCATCAGGCCTATCTGGCAGGCTGCGTAGGCAAGACCTATCCGGTGCTGTTTGAACAGGAAAAGGACGGCCTGTATACCGGCCACGCCCCCAACTATATGGAGGTGGCGGTGCGGGGACAGGCGCTTCACAATCAGGTTCGGGAGGTGACCATCACCGCATGCAATGGAGAGACATTATTGGGAGAGCTGCTATGAAGGAAAACGACCATCACTTTTTCGCCTACATCAGCCGGATGCGGTTCATCAACCGCTGGGCGCTGATGCGCAACAGCTATACTGAAAACATTCAGGAGCACAGCCACATGACCGCCGTGCTGGCTCACGCGCTGGCGGTGATCCGCAACCAGTTCTTTGACGGCCGTGTGGACGAGGGACAGGTGGCCGTGGCCGCCCTGTACCACGACGCCGGGGAAATTTTGACCGGCGACATGCCCACCCCCATCAAGTACTACAACCCCGCCATCCGCGAGGCGTACCGGCAGGTGGAGCGCGTGGCGGAGGAAAAGCTGCTGGCCATGCTGCCTGACGAGCTGCGGCCCACCTACAGCGCCGCCCTGTCCCCCGCCGCGCCGGAGATCCAGCAGCTGGTAAAGGCCGCCGACAAGCTCAGCGCCTACATCAAGTGTCTGGAGGAGCTGAAGGCGGGCAACACCGAGTTCAAGCAGGCAGCGGAACAGACCCGCTACGCGCTGGACGACATGGAGCTGCCGGAGCTGGACTATTTTCTGGAGAACTTCCTGCCGTCGTTCAAGCTGACGCTGGATGAGCTGGAATGAAACTGGCATGAAATCTGACGATTTCATTGCCAAAGGGGATTGCGGCCGACTGCGCGCGTCCTTCGGACACACTGGCGGCCGAGAAGAATTTTTCCGACGTACACGCCGCCGGAAAAATGATTTGAATAATTCGCCGCCTGCGGGCGGCGAACTCTGCGAGGCTTTTTGCAACTTACACCAAAGGAGTGAATCAATATGAAAGCAATCGTAACCGTGGTAGGCAAGGATCAGGTGGGCATTATCGCCGGTGTGTGCAACACGCTGGCCGACAGCCGGATCAACGTGCTGGACATCAGCCAGACCATCATGGAGGGCTATTTCACCATGATGATGGTGGTGGATCTGGCGGCGTGCGAAACGCCCTTTGACCAGCTGCGCACCATTCTCAAGGACTATGGCGAGGGCCGCGGCCTGTCCATCCGCATTCAGCGGGAGGACATTTTCGACGCCATGCACAAGCTGTAAGCGGAGGCGGAACCATGCTGAATCTGCAAAACATTTTTGACACCATCGACATGATCGACAAGCAGCATCTGGACATCCGCACCATCACCATGGGCATCTCCCTGCTGGACTGCGTCAGCGAGGATCCCAAGCGCTGCTGCGACAAAATTTACGACAAAATCTGCCGCCGGGCGGAAAAGCTGGTGCAGACGGGCCGGGATATCGAAAGCGAATTCGGTATCCCCATCGTCAACAAGCGCATCTCCGTCACCCCCATGGCGCTGGTGGCGGGCAGCTGCGACACGGAGGACTACGTCCCCTTCGCCCTGACCCTTGACCGGGCGGGCAAGACCTGCGGCGTGGACTTTCTGGGCGGCTATTCCGCGCTGGTGCAGAAGGGCTTCAGCAAAGGCGACGAGCTGCTGCTGCGCTCCATCCCCCAGGCGCTGGCCCAGACCGATCTGGTGTGCTCCAGCGTCAACGTGGGCAGCACCAAGGCCGGCATCAACATGGACGCGGTGGCCCGTATGGGCCGCATCATCAAGGAGACGGCCCATCTGACGCGAGACAAGGACGGTCTGGGCTGCGCCAAGCTGGTGGTGTTCTGCAACGCTGTGGAGGACAACCCCTTTATGGCGGGCGCGTTCCACGGCGTGGGTGAGGCGGACAGCGTCATCAACGTGGGCGTTTCCGGCCCCGGTGTGGTGTATCACGCCCTGCAGAAGTGTAAAGGAGAACCCTTTGACGTGGTGGCGGAGACCATCAAAAAGACCGCTTTTCAGATCACCCGCATGGGTCAGATGGTGGCCACTGAGGCGTCCCGCCGTCTGGACACCCCCTTTGGCATTGTAGACCTGTCCCTTGCGCCCACCCCCGCCATTGGCGACAGTGTGGCCCGTATTCTGGAGGAAATGGGTCTTGCCGTCTGCGGCACTCACGGCACCACGGCGGCGCTGGCGCTGCTGAACGACGCAGTGAAGAAGGGCGGCGTCATGGCCAGCGGCCATGTAGGCGGCCTGTCCGGCGCGTTTATCCCCGTGTCGGAGGACGAGGGCATGATTGCCGCCGCCCAGCAGGGCACCCTGACCATCGACAAGCTGGAGGCCATGACCTGCGTATGCTCCGTGGGCCTTGACATGATCGCCGTACCCGGCGACACCAGCGCCGAGACCATCTCCGCCATCATCGCCGATGAGGCGGCGGTGGGTATGGTCAACAGCAAGACCACTGCCGTCCGCATCATTCCCGTGGAGGGCAAGACCGTGGGCGACGTGGTGGAAATGGGCGGTCTGCTGGGGTCTGCCCCGCTGATGCCGGTGCACACCGAGTCCAGCGCGGACTTCATCGCCCGCGGCGGACGCATTCCCGCCCCGCTGCAAAGCCTGAAGAACTGAGGGCACGGCCATGATACGACACGCAGCTGAAAGTGACCTGCCCCGTATTCTGGAGATCTACGACATCGCCCGGCAGTTCATGCGGCAAAGCGGCAACATGACCCAGTGGATCAACGGCTATCCCTCGGAGCCGCTGCTGCGGCAGGATATTATGAACGGCAACCTGTACGTGATGGAGGATGAGGGCGGCGTCTATGGGGCTTTCGCCTTCATTCTGGGGGACGATCCCACCTACGCCGAGATCGAGGGCGCGTGGCAGGATACCGCCACCCCCTACGGCACCATCCACCGCATCGGCAGCGACGGCACCCACCGGGGCGTACTGCACGAGTGCGTAAACTGGGCGGCCCGGCGGATATCCCACCTGCGGGTGGACACCCACGCGGACAACCATGTGATGCAGCGCTGCATCCTGCGGGAAGGCTTTTCCTACTGCGGTGTGATCCACGTGGCCGACGGTACACCCCGCGTGGCCTTTGAACGAATCTGATAAAAGATAAGGAGATTAAAAATGGATCCCATCTTTGAAATCGAGCTGGAGGATTGCCCCATCTGCCGCGGCGTCGGCGCCATGCAGGACGAGCAGGGCTGGTGCGTCTCCGTCAACTGTCTGGACTGCGGCGCGGAGACCGCCCACGCCAGCTATCACACGCCGGAGGAGCGGCTGGAGGCCGCCAAGCGCGTGGCGCTGCTGTGGAACATGGGCAAGGTCATCCACACCGGCGTAGGCGACTGAATAAAGAAAAAACCTGGGTTTGTCCTGCAAGACAAACCCAGGTTTTTTGGTGCCGGTGACCGGACTCGAACCGGTACGCTGTCGCCAGCGGTGGATTTTGAGTCCACTACGTCTACCAATTCCATCACACCGGCATGGAACAGCGTTATTATACCGGAAGCGCATCCCAATTGCAAGTGTAAATTTACTGTAAATCCCTCAGAATTCAAAAAACTGGGGCTACCAAACGGGCGGGAGTTGTGGTATGATATCGTAGACAAGTTATGTGGCGGCTTCTGACAGGCCGCGTTTTACGAAGGGAGGGGCACACCGTGAAAAAGACCGTCAGGCGGGCGGCGCTGCTGGCGCTGCTGCTGGGGCTGCTGTGGGTACTGAGCGCCTGCGGCATGGACAATTCCGTGGAGGATCTGTTTACGCTGCCCCGCATACCGGACGAATACACCGGCCTGAACCAGCAGATCGAGGATCTGCTGGCCAATGGCTACGAATACGCGCCTCCTGCCACCGGCCAGAACATTCAGGCGGTGCAGATGGTGGATCTGAACGGCGACGACGTGCAGGAGGCGCTGGTATTTTTCCGCAAGCCCGGCGATGAAAAGCCGCTGAAAATACTGGTATTTGAGCGGCTGGAGGAGAGCTATGAGCTGCTGTGCACCGTGGAGAGCAGCGGCAACAGCATCGACAGCGTGTATTACGAGGATCTCACCGGTGACGGCCGGAACGAGCTGGTGGTGGGCTGGAAGATCAGCAGCACCGTGCAGAACGTGGCCGTATACAACATTGGGCGCGAGGCCATTCCCCTGATGAGCAGCAGCTACACCCGCTTCGTGGTGCAGGATCTGAACAGCTACGATCCGCCGGCGCTGTTCGTCATGCGCAGCGACGGCGACGGTACGCCGGTGGCGGAGGTCTACACGTGGCAGACCAATATTCTGGCGGTGGCCTACCGCTGCGGCCTGTCCAGCACCATGTCCGATCTGGCCCGGGGCAGCGTGGTAAAGGGAACGCTGACCGGCGGAAAGCCGGCGGTCTTTATCACCAGCGTCAACGATAACGGCAACGCGGTGACGGATATTCTGACATGGGAGAACCGGGACGCCGTGGTGAACCTGACCATGGACGAAAGCAGCGGCAAGACCACCCTGATCCAGCCCTACCGCCAGCTGATCCCCCAGGACGTCAACGACGACGGCGTGACGGAGGTTCCCTTCCCCGACGCGTGGAGCAACGGCAACGACACGCTGACCTCCTGGCGGCAGTACAGCCGCACGGGAAGCGACCATCTGGTGGCCCAGACCTACCACTGCCAGAGCGGCGGCTGGTACTTCCAGCTGCCGGAGGAATGGTGGGGCAATGTGAGCATTGAGGCGGAGGAGACTGTGGCCGGTGAAAATCAGGTGACCCTGTACGTGGACAACACGGCGGTGCTGGCGCTGTACACCATCACCAACGAAAACCGGGAAAACCGCGCCGCCATGGGCAGCCGCTTTGTGCTGTGGCGTCAGCCCGGCACCATCTACGCCGCCGAGCTGTATGACGACGCCGCGGCCTACGGCATGAACGCCCAGCGGGTCAAGGATGATTTCCACATGCTGGTCAGCACATGGCTGCCTTCCAACAGTTGAGGAATGAAAGGAGAACCCCATGAGAAAGGTACTGGTATTGGAGGATGAAGCCAATATCCGTGGCTTTATCGTCATCAATCTGCGCCGCGCCGGATACGAGGTCATCGAGGCCGAAAGCGGCGAGGAAGCGCTGGAAAAGCTGAAGGCCCAGAAGGATATCCGGGTAGCGCTGCTGGACGTGATGCTGCCCGGCATCGATGGGTTTGAGGTATGCCGCCGTCTGCGGGCCCACGACGCCACTATTGGCATCATCATGCTGACGGCCCGCTCCCAGGAAATGGACAAGGTGACGGGCCTGATGACCGGCGCCGACGACTATGTGACAAAGCCCTTCTCCCCTGCCGAGCTGACGGCACGCGTGGACGCGCTGATGCGCCGCAGCGGCGGCGGCAGCGTGGAGCAGGAGCCGAAGGAGGACGAGCTGTCCAGCCCGCCCTTCGTGCTGAATCTGCGGAACCGCACACTGGAGAAAAACGGCGAACGGGTCAAGCTGACACAGGTGGAATTCGGCTTGATGAAGCTGTTTATGGAGAACCCCGGCAAGGCGCTCAGCCGCGAGGAGATTCTGGACACCGTATGGGGTCACGACTACTTTGGCGAGCTGAAGATCGTGGACGTGAATATCCGCCGCCTGCGGCTGAAGATCGAGGACGATACCGCCAATCCCACCTATATTATCACCGTGTGGGGCTATGGCTACAAATGGGGCGAATAAGCGCCCCTAAACTGTCAGGAGAGGAGGGAGACCCGTGACAAAAAAGACCGCGCAGCCCCAGCCCAGACGGGCTATCGGCCTGCGCCGCCGCTGGATCGTCAGCAGTATTCTGCCGGTCATCACCATTCTGGTGCTGATCGCGGCGCTGGTCTCCATCGCTCTGGGCAGCAACTACTACGCCAACGCCCGCAGCGCACTGGAGGCCAAGGCCACCGCCGGAACGGACTACTTCAACACCTACGCCATGACCAGCTATGACGAGTACTTCCGCAGCGCCACCCTCTACGCCAACAGCTTCGAGGACAGCGCCAGTATCGAGCTGCAATTCCTTGACCGCAACGGCCACGTGGAGGTCTCCACCCGCAGTCTGATGACCGGCTCAAAGCCCGGCACAAAGGATATCATCGACGCTCTCACCAGCGGCAGAGTCAGCAGCTTCCGGGGGGTGGATCCCGCCACCGGCGAAAAGATCATCGCCGCCTCCGGCCTGCTGAAGTTCAACGGCCGTGTGGTGGGCGTGATGCGCTTTGTCACCGCCACCCGAAATCTGGACAGTCAGGTGCTGCTGACGGTGCTGATCATTCTGGCCATCATGGCGGCGGTGATCTTCGTGATCGTCATTTCCAGTCTGCTGCTGATCAACAACGTGGTAGCCCCTGTCTCCGCCGTCAGCGAGGCAGCCAAGCAGATCTCCGGCGGCAGCTACGGCTATCAGATCCCCAACCGCTACGCCGACGAAATGGGCGAGCTGGTGGACAACATCAACGACATGTCCCTGAAGATCGGTGAAAACGAAAAGCTGCAATCGGAGTTCATCTCCTCCGTGTCCCACGAGCTGCGGACGCCGCTGACGGCCATCAACGGCTGGGGCGAAACGCTGCTGGCCGACGACGGCAGCGATCCGGAGGCGCTGCGCCGGGGATTGAACATCATCGTAAAGGAATCCGGCCGCCTGACCAATATGGTGGAGGAGCTGCTGGACTTCTCGAAAATGGCGGACGGCCGCTTTGCCCTGCATCTGGAGCAGATGGATCTGCAGGCGGAGTTCGAGGACGCGGTATACACCTACCGCGAGGTCTTCAAGCAGCAAGGCATCACGCTGGACTACCACAGCGACGGCGTGTATGACGAGCCCATCACCGCCGACCCGGAGCGCTTGAAGCAGGTATTCTGCAACGTACTGGACAACGCCGCCAAGCACGGCGGCGCGGGAAAGCGCATCGAGACGCGGCTGGTGCGCCGCGGCAGCCACTACATCATCACCATCCGGGACTACGGCCCCGGCATCCCCGCTGACGATCTGCCCCACGTGAAGGAAAAGTTCTACAAGGGCGGCTCCAAGGCACGGGGCAGCGGCATCGGTCTTGCCGTGTGCGACGAGATCATCCGCCTGCACAACGGTACGCTGGCCATCGGCAACGCCAAGGGCGGCGGCTGCATCGTTACCATCCGGTTGCCCATCGTCCCCCACCGGGCCCATCACGAAAAAGAAAAGAATCGTTAGAACAACTGTTGCATTTTTGAAATTTTGTGCTATACTGAATAGCAAAGGAAGGAATCCCCATGGCAGAAAACAAGCAAGGCACATTCCGCACCACCATCGGCGGCCAGGCGTTGATCGAGGGTATCCTCATGCGCGGGCCGGAGAAGGACGCCATCGTTGTCCGCGCCCCGGAGGGGCTGGTGACCAAGGTGACGGAGCGGAAATTTATCAAGGACAAGTTCCCCATTCTGGGCTGGCCCATCATTCGCGGTATGGCCACGTTCCTCAGCTCTATCGTCACCGGCGTGAAGGCGCTGATGTTCTCAGCGGACTACTTCCCCGACGACGAAAACGCCCAGCCCAGCAAATTTGACCAGTGGCTGGAAAAGCACGTCCCGGCAGAAAAGCTGCAAAGCGTGCTGGTGGCCTTTTCGGTGGTTCTGTCGCTGGGCATGACGCTGGTGCTGTTCATGCTGCTGCCCACCTTTGTGGCCGGACTGTTCCACGCCCAGAGCGCCGCGCTGCACAACCTGATCGAAGGCGTGGTGAAGGTGCTGATCTTTCTGGCGTATCTGATCCTGTGCTCCAAGCAAAAGGACGTGCGCCGGGTATTCTGCTACCACGGTGCCGAGCACAAGACCATCTTCTGCTACGAGGCGGGCCTGCCTCTGACGGTGGAAAACGCCCGCATCCAGCCCAAGCACCATCCCCGCTGCGGTACCAGCTTCCTGTTCGTGGTCATCATCGTGTCCATTCTGGTGTCCAGCATCGTGTTCCCCTACATCAACTGGCAGAATATCTGGGTGCGCATCGGCGTGAAGCTGCTGCTGCTGGTGCCGGTGGTAGGCATCACCTACGAGTTCAACCGCGCCGTGGGCGCCCACGACAATAAGCTGACCCGCATTCTGTCCGCTCCCGGCATGTGGATGCAGAACTTCACCACCAACGAGCCGGACGACTCCATGCTGGAGGTGGCCATCGAGGCCATGAAGCTGGTGCTGCCCGCGGAGCAGGGCAAAGACAAGTGGTAAGCGGGAAAAACTGACAACCATCGACAACAATTTGTATTATGGCGACAACATATAACAATTTGTATATGGATATCCGACAGGAGCTGCACCGCGCCGGCATCGACGCCGCCACGCTGGAGGCCCGGGAGCTGGTGGCCTTCGCCGCCGGCAAGACCCGGCAGGAGCTGCTGCGAGACGGACGGCTGTACGTGTCGGAGGAGGTGGAGCAGCGGGCTACCGCCCTGATGCGCCGCCATCTGGCGGGCGAGCCGCTGGCGTACCTGATCGGCGAGTGGAGCTTCTGCGGCATGGATCTGGATATCGATGAAAACGTCCTGATCCCCCGCACCGATACCGAGGTGCTGGCGGAGCAGGCCATCGATTTCGTCAAAACGCTGCCGGAGTCCCGGGTGCTGGATCTGTGCGCCGGAAGCGGCTGCGTAGGACTGGCGGTGGCGAAATTCTGCCCCGGCAGTCACGTGGTGCTGGGTGAGCTGATGGAGGGCGCGCTGCGGGTCTGCCGCCGCAACATCCGCCGCAGCGGTTTGACCAGTCAGGTCATGCCATGGCAAGTAGATGCCCTTGACGGCCCTCCACCCCGTTTCGGCGAGTTTGACTGCATCGTCAGCAACCCGCCCTACATCCCCGACGGCGATATCGCCGGGCTGGATGTGTCCGTGCGGGACTACGAACCGCTGACGGCTCTGAAGGGCGGCGCGGACGGACTGGATTTCTACCGGGCCATCAGTGAAAAATGGCGCGCCGCCCTGCACCCCGGCAGCCGCCTGTTTTTTGAGGTGGGCATCGGGCAGGCCGACGACGTGCTGCGCATCATGCGTGCACAGGGCTTCGGCGATATTGAGATCGTACCGGACACGGCAGGCATCCCACGGGTAGTATACGGCACGCTGTACGACAGCGTATTCGATAACGGAGAGAGTTAAAGGAGGAATTTTCCATGGCAGCGAAGAAGGAAACGGCGGCTCCTGCCGCCAGCTCCGATAAGAAAAAAGCCATCGAGACCGCCATGCAGCAGATCGAGAAGATGTATGGCAAGGGCTCCATCATGCGCTATGGCGACGGCAACGTGGCCAACGTAGAGGCCATCCCCACCGGTTCTCTGGCGTTGGATCTGGCGCTGGGCATCGGCGGTCTGCCCCGCGGCCGCGTGGTGGAGATCTACGGCCCGGAATCCTCCGGTAAGACCACGCTGGCGCTGCACGTGCTGGCCGAGGCCCAGAAAATGGGCGGTGAGGTGGCCTTTGTGGACGCCGAGCACGCGCTGGATCCCACCTATGCCAAGGCGCTGGGCGTCAACGTGGAGGATATGCTGATCTCCCAGCCGGACACCGGCGAGCAGGCGCTGGAGATCACGGAAGCGCTGGTGCGCTCCGGCGCCATCGACGTAGTGGTGGTGGACTCCGTGGCGGCGCTGGTGCCCCGCGCCGAGATCGAAGGTGAGATGGGCGACAGCTTCGTGGGCCTCCACGCCCGCCTGATGAGTCAGGCCCTCCGCAAGCTCACCGGTATCATCAACAAGACCAACACCATCGTCATTTTTATCAACCAGCTTCGTGAAAAGGTTGGCGTCATGTACGGCAACCCCGAGGTCACCACCGGCGGTCGGGCGCTGAAGTTCTATGCCTCTGTCCGCATCGACGTGCGCCGGGTGGAGACCCTGAAGGCCGGCGGCGAGGTGGTGGGCAACCACGTCCGGGCCAAGGTGGTGAAAAACAAGGTGGCTCCCCCCTTCCGTGAGGCGGAGTTCGATATCATGTACGGCGAGGGCATCAGCAAGCTCAGCGAGCTGATCGATCTGGGCGTGAAGCTGGATCTGGTGCAGAAGAGCGGCTCCTGGTTCAGTCTGGGCGACGTGCGTCTGGGCCAGGGCAAGGACGCCGCCAAGGAGTACTTTCGCCAGAATCCCGAGGCTGCCGCCACGCTGGAAAAGAACGTGCGGGAAAACTTCCACAAGCTGATGGGCAACCAGTCCAAGATCGCCGCCCGCGCGGCAGGCCGCGCTGTGGACGTGTCCGCCGACGACTTTGACGACAGCGACGAATGAAGATCACGCGGATCGAAAATTCCAAACATGTGCAGGAGCGCGTGCTGGTGTTTCTGGAGGAGGGCGACCCCCTCCGGATCACCGGTCATGAGCTCCTGCAATTTGGCTTGTATCCGGGTATGGACTTACCCCCCCAGCTTGTGGTACAATTGCAGGCGGCAGGCCAGCGTTCGGAGAGCCGGGTGAAGGCGGCCCAGCTGGCATCCGGCCGCATGCTGTCCCGCAAAGAACTGACGGACAAGCTGAGCCGTAAAGGCATTGACCCTGGCACGGCGGTGGAAACGGCGGACTGGCTGGAATCGCTGGGCGCGGTGGACGACGCCGCCTACGCCGGCGTCATCGCCCGGCACTATGCCGCCAGCGGGTACGGCCCGGGGCGGGTGCGGCAGGAGCTGCAAAAGCGGGGCGTTTCCCGCGAGCTGTGGGACGACGCACTCTCTCAGCTGCCTGACAGCGCCGACGCCATCGACCGCTTTCTGCAAAAAAAGCTGAGCGGCAGAACGCCTGACCGCGCCCTACTGAAAAAGCTCAGCGACGCCCTGCTGCGGCGGGGCTTTTCATGGAGCGACATCCGCCCGGCCCTGAACCGTCTGGGCGAGGAAATAGACGAATAGAAACGAGGAGACTTATGAACGTATCCTTTATCTCCCTTGGCTGCGATAAAAACCGCGTCAACACGGAGCAGATGATGGCCATGTGCCTGCAGGCAGGCATGACCGTGCAGGAGGACGTCAACGGCAGCGATGTGGTGGTCATCAACACCTGCGGCTTTATCGACAGCGCCAAGACGGAGGCCATTGAGACGATCCTCTCCGCCGCCGAGCTGAAAGCGGCGGGCGAGGTGAAGAAAATTCTAGTGACAGGCTGTCTGAGCCAGCGCTACCGGGACGAAATGATGACGGAGCTGCCGGAGATCGACGGCATGATGGGCACCGCCGACTACGGTGACATTGTGTCCGCCGTGGAGCAGGTGATGGCCGGCGAGGACTGCACCCATTTCAGCGACATCAACGGCGCGGTGGAGGAGCTGCCCCGCGTGCTGTCTACCCCCACCCACTTTGCCTATCTCCGCATTGCCGAGGGCTGCTCCAACAGCTGTGCCTACTGCATCATCCCCAAGCTGCGGGGCCGCTACCGCAGCCGCCCTATGGAGGATATCCTGACCGAGGCTCGTGCCTTGGCGGCGGACGGCGTGAAGGAGTGCATCGTCATCGCGCAGGATATCACCCGCTACGGCGTGGACCTCTATCACGAGAAGAAGCTGCCGGAGCTGCTGCGTGCGCTGTGCCAGCTGGATTTCCACTGGATCCGCCTGCACTACCTCTATCCCGACACCATCACCGACGAGCTGATCGACACCATCGCGGCAGAGCCGAAGATCTGCAAGTACATCGACATGCCCATTCAGCACTGCAACGACACGATTCTGAAGGCCATGCGCCGCCGGGAGACCCACGCGGGGCTGCTGGCCACGATGGAAACGCTGCGGGCGAAAATCCCCGGCGTGGTGCTGCGCACCAGTCTCATCACCGGCCTGCCCTACGAGGATGAGGCCGCTTTCGACGAGCTGTGCGAGTTCCTGCGGGAGACCCACATTGAGCGGGCGGGCGTCTTCCCCTACTCCCCGGAGGAGGGCACCGACGCCGCCGAGATGCCCAACCACGTGGACACCGCCGAGGCGGAGCGCCGCGCCGAGCTGGTGGCGGACGTGCAGTCCCGCATCATGGACGACTTCAACGAGAGCCGCATGGGCGATCTGGCAGAGGTACTGTGCGAGGGCTTCGACCCCCAGTCCATGCAGTACATAGGCCGCAGCTATGCGGAAAGCCCCGATATCGACGGACATATCTATTTCACCAGCGCGGATGACGTAAACCCCGGCGACTTCGTGACGGTGCGGATCACCGGCGCCATGGACGGCGAGCTGGTGGGAGAAAGAGAGGAGTAAAACCATGCCGAAAAATATGGCCAACTATCTGACCATCGGCCGTGTGCTGATGATCCCGGTGTTTCTGGTGCTGATGTATGTGGACTTTCCCGGCAGCCGCTATTGGGCGCTGGGCGTGTACATCGTGGCCTGCCTGACGGACTTTGCCGACGGCTACATCGCCCGGCATTACAACCAAATTTCCGACTTCGGCAAGTTCATGGATCCTCTGGCGGACAAGTGCCTTGTGATGGCGGCCCTGTGCTGCTTCGTGGAGCAGGGCGACATGCTGGCGTGGATCCTTGCCGTCGTGCTGGTGCGGGAGTTCGCCGTGTCCGGCATGCGGCTGATCGCCGTGGAGAAGGGGCGGGTCATCGCCGCAGCCTGGTCGGGCAAGATCAAGACCGCCAGCACCATGGTGTGCATCTGCCTGATCCTGTTCGGCATTCCTCACGGGCTGAACATCGTCTGTCAAGTGGTGATCCTTGTCACCACCGTGTACTCCGGCGTGGAGTATTTCGCGAAGAACGCCGACGTGTTCAAGTCCGGCGAGATCAAGTAACAATCCAAATAAAAAAGCGGCTCTGTACAACAGTGCAGAGCCGCTTTTTTCACGCAAAAATGTCCTCATAGCTGGTGCGCAGGATATCCCGCAGCAAAATGATCTCATCGGGGTACAAATGGCGCTGCCCTACCTCGATCTTCGCCACCGCGCTGCGGGTGATATCGCAGCCGCTCAATTGCAGCTGCGCGGCCACCCACTCCTGCGTAAGCCCCGCCTTTTCCCGCAGCTGGCGGATGTTGTGCCCGATACGCTTCTCCACCTCCGGATTGATGCTCGTCACCTCCTGCAAAAATGCACCCATATGGGTGCGAAACTTCTTGACATTATTATAGGCAGGTGGTATGATTATTTTGCACCTATATAGGTGCAAAATAATCAAGAGAGAATTTGCCGGGACGATCCGGCAACAAATGAAAAAGGAGGAGACACAAATGGAATGGGGACATTTTTTACAGGTGATCGGTTCGATCTTTGCCACCGCCGGACTGGTGATGCTGATGGTGTTCAAGTACGTGATCGAGGCCGCCGTGCCGAGTATGGTAATGGCTTCCTTTGGTCTGGGCCTTGGCGTAGTGCTGCTGGGCTCACTGGTCATTTACGCGATACCCAAAAAGGATAAATAACCGCTAAGGCCCGGCGTTTTCAGAACGCCGGGCCTTTACAATTCGCACGGTATAGACTTGACACCAAAGCAAAAGCCTGCTACAATATACGCTACAAATGAACAGCGCGACGATCGGAAAGAGTATGTCCATCCCACGGGGATAGAGAGAGGGGGCCACCGGCTGAAAGCCCCGTCATCCGCTGCGGACAGAAAGTGCGTCCGGGAGCGCGGGGGATGTGGAAGCCCTCCGGTTGGCCGCCGTCACAGCGCCGAACTTGAGTGATAAACGAGAGTGGAACCGCGAAGTTATTTTCGCCTCTCAGACAATGCTGTCTGAGAGGCGTTTTTTTCATTGCCAATTACAAATTAACCATATAAAGGAGAAACCACCATGTATCTGTACAATTCCGCCACCCATCGCAAGGATGAATTTAAGACCCATACCCCCGGCCATGTGGAGATGTATACCTGCGGCCCTACCGTGTATCACTTTGCCCACATCGGCAACCTGCGCTCCTACATCATGGAGGACGTGCTGGAGAAGTACCTGCGCTACGCCGGTTACGATGTGAACCGCGTCATGAACATCACCGACGTGGGCCACCTGACCTCCGACGCCGACGAGGGCGAGGACAAGATGCTCAAGGGCGCCAAGCGCGAGCATAAGACCGTCATGGAGATCGCCCAGTACTACACCGACGCGTTCTTTGAGGACTGCCGCAAGCTGAACATCAAGCGCCCCGACGTGGTGCAGCCCGCCACCGGCCTCATCGACGACTATATCAAGATCATCACCAAGCTGCTGGACACCGGCTACGCCTATCAGGCCGGCGGCAACATCTACTTCGACACCAGCAAGCTGGAGCGCTACTATATCTTCAACGACCACAACGAGGACGATCTGGCTGTGGGCGTCCGCGAGGGCGTGGAGGAGGACACCAACAAGCGCAACAAGAACGACTTCGTCCTGTGGTTCACCAAGTCCAAGTTCGAGGATCAGGCCCTGAAATGGGACTCTCCCTGGGGCGTGGGCTATCCCGGCTGGCACATCGAGTGCTCCGGCATCTCCATGAAGTTCAACGGCGAGTATCTGGACCTCCACTGCGGCGGCGTGGACAACGCCTTCCCCCACCACACCAACGAGATCGCCCAGTCCGAGAGCTATCTGGGCCATCCCTGGTGCCCCCAGTGGTTCCATGTGGCCCACCTGAATACCGAGGGCGGCAAGATGTCCAAGTCCAAGGGCGAGTTCCTGACCGTCTCCCTGCTGGAGCAGAAGGGCTACGACCCGCTGGCCTACCGCTTCTTCTGCCTGCAGAGCCACTATCGCAAGGGCTTGCTGTTCAGTTGGGAGAATCTGGACAACGCTACCGTGGCCTTCAACAAGCTGCTGGCCAAAATCGCCGCGCTGAAGGACGAGGGCAATGTGGATCAGGCGGTATTTGACGAGTATAAGGCCAAGTTCATGAAGGCCATGGACAACGACCTGAACACCTCCATGGGCGTCACCGTGCTGTACGACGTGCTGAAGGCCAAGACCAACGACAAGACCAAGCTGGCCCTGCTGGACAGCTTCGACACCGTGCTGGGCCTGAAGCTGCTGGAAAAGGCGGCGGAGCTGCGCGTCAAGCAGGCGGCAGCCGCTCCCGCGGCAGACGGCTTCACCGTCATCAGCGAGTCCGGCGAGGAGGACGCCGCCGTGGAGCAGCTGATCCGCGCCCGTGCCGACGCCAAAAAGGCCAAGAACTTCGCCGAGGCTGACCGCATCCGCGACGAGCTGAAGGCCCAGGGCATCGAGGTCACCGACGTACCCGGCGGCGCCAAGTGGAAGCGCATTTGATAATAAGCAAAAAAGAAAGCCCTATGGGGCTTTCTTTTTCAGCCTGTCAAAGAACGCCAGTTCTCGTTATGCGAGAGCTGGCGTTTTAGTCGTATCAAAGAAGAAATAGGGCAGAAAAACAAAGAAATCAGAGCGGCTCCACTTCCAGAGGGCCAGCTTTTTGAGATTCATAGCAGCATATTTAAGCCTCACCCATGCCGAGACACGGGCCAGACCTCGGTGGTGTGTATAGCGCATGGCATGTTTTTCTTTTGCATCCGCAAAAACACGCTCAATGG
>CDZH01025320.1_pt1 | contig 74483 bp, 77 predicted proteins | sample 557721 | NCBI WGS metagenome assembly CDZH01 (sample SAMEA3182062, study PRJEB8094) | gut metagenome | biome: human; feature: gut; material: Stool; isolation source: human stools | place: Canada | collected 2013-01-14 | reverse complement strand
TCGTTTTCACCCCGGAAGGTGACGGTGATGAGGGCGTCGGCGCCCTGCATGTAATCCTCATAGGTCTTGTTGGCAGCGGAGGGCAGGGTGGTATCATCCGCCGACTTGTCTGCGTCCCAGAAGTCCACGGAGGAGATGTTGTTCAGATCTTCGATCTGATCCGCCAGATCCCGTGCGATCTCATACGTCACATGAGACACGATGATCCGGGCGGTGCCATAGGTCTTCATCTCATCCTCCATCAGCGTCAGGCCCCGGCGGGTTTCCGTGGTCTCCGGCAGATATTGGGTCAGATCGTCGCAGACCTTTACCCAGCTCTGGGTGATCAGGCTGGCGATGATGGCAATGGCGTACAGAAAAAAGATCAGGTTTCGTTTATCCACGATAAACGTGGCTAATTTTTCGAAAAAATTGCTTTTTTTCGGCTGGTCGCTCATGGGAGTCCCCTTTCTATGGCGCGTTTCAACAGCACATTCACATGAAATCACTTGTATCATATCCGCGGACATTTGGAATTGCAACAGTCAAATTCGGTCATTTGTCAAAATTCTGCGATTTTCCAGTTTTTGACTGGACAGATCCTGAAAAAACTTTTAAAATCTATGCAAACCGCCTGTAAATGAACAATGACAGCCCCCTTGACCTGTGCTATACTCTTAACAGAACTTAACGGAATGGGGCTGTAAGATGGGAAAAAGGTATAAAACCTCCGAGACCACTTGTCAGGCCATCAGCGGTGCGCTGAAGCAGCTCATGACCCAAAAGCCGCTGGAACGGATCACCGTGGCGGAGATCATGGATACCTGTGGGATGCGGCGGCAGCATTTCTACTATTATTTTACGGACATTTACGATCTGCTGCGCTGGACCTTTGAGAAGGAAGCGCTGGAGCTTTTGCAGCAGCAACAGGGCGTGTCCCCCTGGCAGAACGGCTTTCTGCATCTGTTCCAATATATCAATCAGAATCGGGCGGTCTGCCTCTGCGCGCTGGACTCTCTGGGCAAGGAATCTTTGAAACAGCTGCTGGAGGCGGATGTCAGCAGCATCGTAGACCGGGCCGTCCGGCAGACGGCGGTGGAAAATGGCCTGCCAGCCCATTCGCCGGAGGTGGAAGTGGTGATCTGCCTGGTGACCATCATGATGGCAGGGGCGGTGGAGAGCTGGCTCCGGGGAGAGTTGACCCAGACACCGGAGGAGCTGACCCGGCGGATCGATATGATGTTTCAGGACTATATTCGCGGCGTGGCCCTTCGGCTGAAGGCTCCTGCCGCTGTATACGCATAGAAAACGAGGAGGGTGTGTTCCTATGAAAAAGCATGTGATCGCATTGGGCCGACAGTTTGGCAGCGGCGGCCGCGAGATCGGACGGAAGCTCAGCAAGTCTCTGGGTTTTGCCTATTATGACCGGGAACTGCTGAAGCTGGCGGCGGAGCGGGCCGAGGTAGGGGAGGAACTGTTCGCCGATAAGGATGAAAAGGCCGGCAACCCCTGGCTGTTCAAGGCCTTCTATCAGGGCGGCCCCAAGGTCAAGCAGGGGCAGTCGGCGGAGGATGTGCTCTTTCAGATGCAGAGCGAGATCATCCGGGAACTGGCGGAGAAGGAGGACTGCATCATCGTGGGCCGCTGCGCGGATCTTGTGCTGACGGGGCAGGATGTGGATTGCCTGAGCCTGTTTATCTGCGCTCCCTTTGAGTGGCGGGTCCATCACCGGATGGAACTGGAAAATCTGGACGAAAAGGCCGCCCGGGCACTGGTGGAAAAGACCGACGCCCAGCGGGAGAAGTATTATACGCATTATACCGGCCGCCCCTGGGGCCTGCCGGAGAATTACGACATCTGCATCAACAGCGCACGGTTGGGGATTGACCGCACGGCGGCGCTGCTGGCAGAACACTGCCGGGAGTTGTTCAGCAACCCCTGCTGAAAGTAAAGTGAACCCCGTCAGCTGCATTGCGGCTGACGGGGTGTTTTCTTCATTCAGATATTCAGCAGGCGGAGCATTTCCTCTGCGGGGTCAATGACCGGCAGGGTGATCTGTCTGAGGAGAGCCTCTTTGAAATAGGGGAAGTGGGTACAGCCAAGCACCAGCGCTTCTGCACCCAACGCCTGATACCAGTTCACAAGCTCCGGCAGACGGTTCTGTTTCACCAGCGTATCGGGGTCTTCTCCGGCCTCGATCCCCAACACCACAGGCAGAAGTCCGGTAGAGCGCAGGGTCAGGTCCGGGTTGGCACTGAGCAGGGTCCGCTCGATTCCGGCGGTGCCCTGAGCGTTGGCGGCGATCACGGCCAGAGAGTGATATTTGGGCGCCAGCAGCCGGTAAACGTCCAGCGGCGTGACGATCTTCAAGCCGGTTTCCCGGGCAACGAACTGGAAATCCAGCGCGCCGGAAAGAGAATTGCAGTAAATGAAGGCTTTTTCGCAGCCATGCTCCCGCTGCGCCGCGCACAGAAGGGAGACTACGGTGTCGATCTTTTCCTCCGTGGAAGAGATCTGAAAAGCCGTCTGCTGGTTGGGGTCCTCTGATATCGGGCAAAAGACGCCGGGCAATCCCTGTGTGCTGAGGCAGTCCATGCCCATCTGGGTATCTACCGGTGTTCCGGCCATGACAATGATCGGTTTCATATCCATCGCGGTCTCCTTTTCAACCAGATTTTATAAGCGCGGGCGCGTATGATGTAAAATCAACGATTTTGACCCTATTATACGGGCTTTTCTCCCGGACCGCAAGACGGACCGCCTATAAGATTAACTGAACTGTCCTTATAAGGTATAACGCAGACACGCATAAAGCCGTTCTCTGGCCCGCTGAAGTGTGCGGCAGACGGTGGAGCGGTTCAGATGGAGCTTGGCGGCGATCTGCCCCATGGTGAGTCCCTGATCGTAGTAAAGCTCCAGCATCTGCTGCTGCCGCTTCGTGAGCACCTGCTGGCGGGCAAAGCGCAGATTCCGGCGCAGCCGCTCCAGGTCCGCAGAGTTATCCGGGGCGCTTTCCCGCTGCCAGTTGGCCAGATCTGCCAGAAATTGACCGCCCTTGGCGTCCAGACTGATCTGATTCATCGGTGAGCCTCCTTATCATAGTCGTAATAATGAGCGGTGAGTCTGGCCAGATCCCGGGCCTCCTGCCATAAGGGCAGCAGCGCCGCCACCCGGCGTTTGAGGGCCTGGACGGCTTCCGGGTCCGTTTCCTGCCGGGTCAGACCGCGAAGCTCCACAATCCGACTTCGGATCACGGCGGCGTGTTCCACGTAAACAACAGACATTTCCAACAGTGTCATAGTCTGTCCTCCTTTCCCCGGAGCACCCGGCAGGGCAGGAGCTCCTGCCGGGCCAGGTCAGGTAGACAGTCGGTGCAGGCCAAGGTGCCGTTGCAGACCCAGTATTCCTCTCCTGACGCGATTTCCCGCCCACAAATGGAACAGCGTACCACGGCGGAAACGGAGCGCTTTTTTGTGCTCAAACAGATCCCTCCTAAAAAGAAATACGAAAATAAAAAAAGTTGTTGACAAATTGGTTATGTTCTGCTAAGATAATCCTTGCTGTTGGAACTGCTGGTGTAGCTCAGCTGGTAGAGCAGCTGATTTGTAATCAGCAGGTCGGGGGTTCGAATCCGTCCACCAGCTCCACAATTTCATATGGGGGAATTCCAGAGCGGCCAAATGGGGCAGACTGTAAATCTGTTGTCACTGACTTCGGTGGTTCGAATCCACCTTCCCCCACCAATCGAACGCAGACAAAGTCTGCGTTCGATTTTTTCTGCCCACAGTATTCGCCGCACGGTTTCAGCGGGTGAACCGGAGAAAGCGGAACCGGATGACTTGCATGGAATAGCCTGCGGCCCGTCTGCTTGCTGCCCTCTTTCCATGTGGCTTTTGCTTATCGCCAGGACAAGTTCCCTGTCAACGAGGTAACATTATCACAAGAATTTTGCTAAGTCAAGAATAATTTTACAAGAAACTTGTTAAAATGGATTGACAGCAACACTTTTTTTCGTTATGATTAAGACACCTGTGTCGAGAGTTGTCGAGGAACAGAACGAAAGGAGTTTTTTCCATGAGTTTTGGCGAACGAATTAAATTCCGGCGTGGGGAGCTGAAGCTGTCCCGTGGGGAACTGGCGGGGCGGCTGGGAGTGTCCCCCTCGGCAGTGAGCAACTATGAAAACGGTCTGAGCTTTCCCAAGGAAGATGTGATGCTGCGGCTGTTTGACAGTTTGGAGACAGATCCCAATCAACTGTTTCGGGACAGCTTCCGGGGAGGCGGGCAGGCGCTGAGTTCAGAAGAACAGACTTTGCTGCGGAAATTCAGGGAGCTTTCTCCATTGGGACGTGAAACGGTGCAGTCTGTGACCGAAGCGCTGTGGGCCTGCCGACAGGAGACGTCCCCGCTCCCGGCGGAGCGGCCCGAGGGCAGGATCATCCCCCTGTACCACACGCTGGCGGCGGTAGGCTGCGTTTCCGCAGTACCGGGAGAGGATTTTGATGAGATCTCCGTCACAGAGCAAGTGCCGCAGACGGCGGAATTTGCCGTCCGCATCAGCGGGGACGCTATGGCCCCCTATCTGGAGGACGGCGCGGTGGCGTATGTGAGCCGCACGCCTCTGCGAGAGGGAGATGTGGGTATTTTCAGCGTGAACGGCAAGGTCCTTTGCCGGCAGTATGACCGGGACGATTCCGGTACGGTATATTTGTTTTCCTTGAACCGCCGCCGTGCGGATGGGGATGTGACCTTGCCTGCAGCGGAGGCCGGGACGCTGATCTGCTTTGGCCGGGTGCTTACAGGGACTCTGTCAAATCGAAATTGAATGGAACCTCTTGTACTGGGGCGGATCAAAACAAAAATCTTCCGAGTGCGCGATGGGGCATCCATCCGAAGATAGAAGATAAAAACCCCCTGCGGGAAACGGCATAGCCGCTTCCTCACAGGGGGTTTTATTCAGTTAAGCGGTCAGCTCTGCCGCGTTGAGCTTACCGGCTCCGGCTTCACATAGAGCTTGACGCCCTCCATCCTCTCCGCGATCACGCGGGTCCCGATGGGCAGCACCGTGCCGTCGCTGCTGCGGGCGGTCCAGGTCTTGCCCTCTACATACACGGCCCCGGTGCCGGCCTCGTTGTCGATCTCCTCTGTTACCCGGGCGGTACAGCCGATGACCCGGTCCAGATTCGTAGGGACGGTTTTTGCGTTGGCCCGCTTCATCAGGGGCCGGACCGCCGCCAGAATACCCACGGAGACCGCCAGAAACAGGGCAATCTGAAGCCACAGCGCCGCACCTAAAAAGGACGCCAGCAGAGCCACCGCCGCACCGCCTACAAACCAAATGGATACCAATGCCGCAGTAGCGGCCTCCAAAACGCCGAAGGCCACCACAGCCCCCAGCCAGATCCAGTTCATCATCAAAGAACCCTCCTTTTTTGCAAAATCCATTTCTGCTTGCAGTATAGCACAGTTTTTGGCGAAAAACCACTTCCAATTTGCGGTGGGAGCACGGTTTCCGGTTGCGGATCAGCGGACAGTCTGTTATACTGATTCCATATCGTTTTGAAAGTTGAAAGGAGACATGGACCATGACACTGACGGTTCCCTGTCTGTTTGGTTTGGAAAGTCTGGTGGCGGACGAGATGCGCCGTCTGGACTTAAAAAATGTCCGGGCGGAAAACGGCCGGGTCCACTGTGAAGGGACTTTGGCTGACATTGCCCGACTGAACATCAACCTCCGCTGCGGCGCACGGGTGCTGATGGAGCTTGGCTCCTTCCCGGCCCGTGATTTTGAGGCGCTGTTTCAGGGGGTCTACGCCCTGCCCTGGGAGGACTATATCCCACGGGACGGCGAATTCCCTGTAAAGGGCTATTCCCTGAACTCTCAGCTTCATTCGGTCCCCGCCTGCCAGTCCATCGTGAAAAAGGCGTCCGCTAAGCGGCTGGGGGAGAAGTACGGCGTGGAGACCCTGCCGGAGTCCGGCAGCCGGTATCAGATCCAGTTTTCCATCATCAAGGATGTAGCGACCTTGTATCTGGACACCTCTGGCGAGGGCCTTTACAAGCGGGGCTACCGGGCTAAAAACATGGGTGCGCCCCTGCGGGAAACGCTGGCGGCAGCGCTGGTGACCCTCTCCCGTTACCGGGGAAAGGATCCCTTCTGCGACCCCTTCTGCGGCAGCGGCACCATCCCCATCGAGGCAGCCCTTATCGCCAAGAACCGGGCGCCGGGCCTGGACCGCAGCTTTGCCGCTCAGAAGTGGAAAAACATGGACTCCAAGCTGTGGCTGGAGGCCGGTGACGAGGCCATGGATAAGGAATTCCACGGCCATTATGACATCTGGGGAGGCGATATTGACCCCGCCGCTGTGGAGCTGGCGCGGCACAACGCGGAGCTGGCCGGTGTGGAGGACTGCATCCGTTTTGAAGTGGCAGACGCGGGAAAATTCCACCGGGACAGCGAATACGGCCAGCTGGTGACCAACCCGCCCTACGGCGAACGGCTGCTGGAAAAGAAGGAGGCCGAGGACCTGTATCGAATGTTCGGCGCAGCCCTCCGGGACCTACCCCCCAAGTGGCGGGTGCTGGTGCTCAGTTCCCACACGGAGTTTGAGCGGTGCTTCGGCCGGACCGCCGACAAAAAGCGGAAGCTCTACAACGGCATGATCAAGTGCGACGCCTTCATGTACGGAAGATGACCGGAGATCATGCCGTAACGGCGCAGCGCGTCGACGCCGCGTCAACGGCGCGCAAGCGTTTTGCCGCAGGCAAAACCTTGGACCGGGCGGGCTTTGCCTGACCGGTCAGGTAAGATCCGGGGCCCCCGCAAAATCAAAGATTTTGTGGGAAACATGATCAAGTGCGACGCCTTTATGTACGGAAGATGACCGGAGAATTTTATACAAAAAGCAATCATGCGGGCAAAAATGACAATTTGTAATCAGAATTTGACGGTTTCGGTTGAAAGGGAGCGGTCACCCGTGCAGCATATCTTCATCATTAACCCCCATGCCGGGAAAAAGGACCAGACGGGCCGCATTTATGAAATGGCGGACCGTCTGCGGCAGCATGGCCTGACTTGCCAATGTCTGCTGACCCAGCGGTCCGGCGGCGCGGAGGAGATCGCCCGACGGCTGGTGTCCTCCGGGGAGGAGGTCCGGCTTTACGCCTGCGGCGGGGACGGCACTCTGAACGAGGTGGTCAACGGTGCGGCAGGCTTTGACAATGCGGCTGTGACCTGCATCCCCATCGGGACCGGTAATGATTTCCTGAAAAACTTCGGTCCGGACGCCGCCAAGTTTACGGATGCGGAAAATCTGTGGGATGGGGAGGTCCATCCTCTGGACCTTATCGACTGCAACGGCCGCCAATGTCTGACCATTGCTTGCAGCGGCATTGACGCCCGGGTGGCGGAGAGTGTTCACGAGCTGGGGGATTCCCCCCTCCTCAGCGGACGGGGCAGCTATCTGGCCGCCGTGGCGGTGAATTTCCTGTTCCGGGGCATTGGCCAGCACTGGCGGGTAACGCTGGATGACGAGGTCATCGAGGATGACTTTGCTCTGGTGTCCATGTGCAACGGACGGTATTACGGCGGCGGCTCCACGCCGGTGCCGGAGGCCCGGATGGACGATGGCGTTTTACATACGGTACTGGTGAAAAACATCAGTCGCGTGAAGTTCGCGGGGCTGTTCAGCGCCTATTCCGCTGGCCGCTACCGCTCGCTGCCGCCGGAGGTGATCCGGGTGGTGACTGCCAAAAACGTCCGCATTCAGTCGGAAGATGACATTGTGACCTGTCTGGACGGGGAGACCATCCACAGCCGGGATGTGCGTCTGACTTTGTCGGAAAAAAGGTTGAATTTCTTCGGACCCAAGGGCTGTGATCCCAATTACGGTGCCGGTCCCAAGTGAGGGCGGGAACCGACGATTTTCCCCAATGGAAACTTCATAACTTATTTACAAATTACCCCTTTACAAACCGGGACAGTTGTACTATGATAACAGCGTTAGCACTCAAGGAGACTGAGTGCTAACACTGAAATTGTTTATCATATGAAAATATACAAGGAGGAACCCAACATGAAACTTACCCCGTTAGCTGATCGTGTGATCCTGAAAATGGTAGAGACCGAGGAGACCACCAAGGGCGGCATCATCCTCACCGGCTCTGCGAAGGAGAAGCCCTCCGTGGCTGAGGTCATTTCCGTGGGCCCCGGCGGCATGGTAGACGGCAAGGAAGTCACCATGACCGTGAAGCCCGGCGATAAGGTCATCACCAGCCAGTATGCCGGCACCAAGGTGACCCTGGAGGACGTGGAGTACGTAGTTGTCCGTCAGAACGATATCCTGGCCATCGTCGAGTAACTCGTCACAAGCTGCACATCCCTCGCTTCGGCCTTGCGGCCAAAGTTTGCTCGTTCCGCTGCTCCTCGTTTTTCCGGCACAAACGCTTCGCTGGTTTGCGCCGGAAGGGGACGAAGGAACGGTGGGGCATGTGTCCTGACAAAATGCTTGAATTGATTTTTGCCGCGACATGTGCGTGGCAAAAATTCCTTGACCCCAGCCGTCTTGGACGGCGCCGCCAGTTCGCAAACTGGCGAGGGGGAATCTACTGCGCAGCCGTTAGCAGCTTTGCTGCTTTACGGATGCGGCGTGCCCTTTACGGGCAAAGGGGGGACGCAGTCCCCCACTTTAAGAAAAATTCGGAGGTATGAATTATGTCTAAGCTCATTATGCGCGGCGATGAAGCCCGCAAGGCTCTGCAGGCCGGTGTTGATCAGCTGGCCGATACTGTTAAGATCACCCTGGGCCCCAAGGGCCGCAACGTGGTTCTGGATAAGAAGTACGGCGCACCCCTCATCACCAACGATGGCGTCAGCATCGCCAAGGAAGTGGAGCTGCCCGATCCCTTCGAGAACATGGGCGCTCAGCTGGTGAAGGAGGTTTCCACCAAGACCAACGATGTTGCCGGTGACGGCACCACCACCGCTACCCTGCTGGCTCAGGCCATGATCCACGAGGGGCTGAAGAATCTGGCCGCCGGTGCCAACCCCATCGTGGTGAAGAAGGGCATGGCCAAGGCTGTGGAAGCCGCCGTAGCCGAGGTAAAGAAGCAGGCCAAGAAGGTCAACGGCTCCAGCGATATCGCCCGTGTCGGTGCTGTTTCCAGCGGTGACGAGGAGATCGGCAAGCTGATTGCCGACGCCATGGAGAAGGTTTCCGCCGACGGTGTCATCACCATTGAGGAGTCCAAGACCGCAGAGACCTACAGCGAGGTCGTGGAAGGCATGCAGTTCGACCGGGGCTATATCACCCCCTATATGGTCACCGATACCGAGAAGATGGAGGCCGTCATTGACGACGCCTATATCCTCATCACCGATAAGAAGATCTCTGTGATCTCCGACATTCTGCCCATTCTGGAGCAGCTGGTCCAGTCCGGCAAGAAGCTGGTCATCATCGCTGAGGACGTTGAGGGCGAGGCTCTGAACACCCTGATCGTGAACCGTCTGCGCGGTACCCTGAACGTTGTCTGCGTCAAGGCTCCCGGCTTCGGCGACCGCCGCAAGGAGATGCTGCAGGACATCGCTGTCCTCACCGGCGGTACCGTTGTCAGCGAGGAAGTGGGCCTGGAACTGAAGACCGCTACCATCGACATGCTGGGCCGTGCCCGTCAGGTGAAGGTCACCAAGGAGAACACCACCATCGTGGACGGTGCCGGTGATGCCACCGCCATCAAGGACCGCGTGGCTCAGATCCGCAGCCAGATCGCCAACACCACCAGCGACTACGATAAGGAGAAGCTGCAGGAGCGTCTGGCCAAGATGGCCGGCGGCGTGGCTGTCATCAAGGTGGGCGCTGCTACCGAGACCGAGATGAAGGAGAAGAAGCTCCGCATTGAGGACGCTCTGAACGCCACCCGCGCCGCCGTTGAGGAAGGCGTGGTCGCCGGCGGCGGCACCATCTTCGTGAACATCATCCCCGCTGTGGAAGCTCTGCTGGACAGCGTGGACGGCGACGAGAAGACCGGTGTTCAGATCATTGCCAAGGCTCTGGAAGCTCCTATCCGCCAGATCGCTGCCAACGCCGGTCTGGACGGCTCCGTGATCCTGGAGAAGGTCCGCAATTCCGGCAAGCTGGGCTACGGCTTCGACGCTTACAAGGAGGAGTACTGCGACATGGTCGCCGCCGGTATCATCGATCCCGCCAAGGTGACCCGCTCCGCTCTGGAGAACGCCGCTTCCGTCAGCGCCATGGTCCTGACCACCGAGTCCCTGGTGGCCGACAAGCCCGAACCCTCCGCACCTGCTGCTCCCGCTGACCCCGGCATGGGCGGCATGTACTAAGAGACACCGCAAAGCATTGAAATCGCTTGATTTTTTGAGTGGGCAAAAGCGGATTTACGCCAAACTTACGCCACTTACACCAAAAATTCAAGCGCATGATAGGATAACAGAAATCGGCACCTGCTTTTGAGGCAGGTGCCGATTTTTTGCTTGCGGGGGAAGGACAGCCGATTACGAAAGAAATTTCCGCGTCAGTCCGTCAGCTTGGCGCAGTCGGCAGGGCGGCCGGAGAGCATTTCCAGACCGTGACTGATGGCGGGCAGCACCGCCTCCAGATTCTCCTGAGCCGCCTTGGGGGAGCCGGGGAGGTTTAGGATCAAGGTCCCTTTCCGGATGCCCGCCTGCGCCCGGGACAGCATGGCCCGGCTGGTGATCTGCATGGAGGCATAGCGCATGGCCTCCGGGATGCCGGGAGTCAGCCGGTCACACACGGCAAGGGTGGCCTCCGGGGTCACGTCCCGGGGGGCGAAGCCAGTGCCGCCGGTGGTCACAAGCAGTTGAATGTCACCATCGTCGGCCATCTGCCGCAGCGCCGCTTCGATCTGCGCCTGTTCGTCCGGCACCACATCGGTCCGGACCACCTCATAGCCCGCGTTTTTCAGCAGCTCCGCCACCAGCGGGCTGCCCTCGTCAGGGCGCTCGCCCCGGGAAACACGGTCGCTGACCGTCAATACAGCAGCATGATACATACGCTCATCTCCTCATTTCAACAGTAGAATATCCCTTGGCTGGACGGCGATCCAAAGCCCCTCCGGGCGGTTCAGCCGCCGCCAATCATCCCGTTCCAGTTCCATCCGCAGGAGGGGGGCGCCGGACGCGGCCCCCTCCGGCCGCAGCAGAACGATGGTGGTGAACACATCCTGAATGACCCGCTCCACCGTGCAGTAGAAGGCGTCCGGGGTGCCCTCCGCCACCGTCATCACGTGTCTTGCCCGGATGCCTGCCTGACAGATGTCCGCCGGGACCGGCTTGCCGCAACTCAGTGTCAGGCCCCACGGGGGCAGCGTTACGGCGCTGCCTGCCGGTACGGCCTCCACGATGTTTTTACACCCGGAGAGTCGGGCGGCAGCCTCCGTTTCTGGCTCGTGAAACAGCTGCCGCAGAGTGAAGGTTCCTTGCGAGGCCCCCTGATCCAGTACGCACACCCGCTTGCAGTTGCGGAACACCTCGCCACGGTCGTGGGACACCCACAAAATCGGTCCGGAGAAATTCTCCAGAAAATCGGACAGCTTCAGCTCCAAGTCCCATTTCAGATAGCTGTCCAGCGCGGAAAACGGCTCGTCCAGCAAAATGACCTCCGGCTGGGAGCAGAGGATCCTCGCCAGCGCCACCCGCTGCTGCTGTCCGCCGGAAAGCTGGGCGGGATACCGCTTTTCTAGATCCTCCAGCCGAAAGCGGTGGAGGGTCGCCGACAGCGCGGTGGCTTTTTCCGCCTTGGAGCCGGAGCGGATGCCGCAGAGGATGTTTTTCTCCACCGTCATGGTGGGGAACAGGGCGTAATTCTGGAATAAATACCCCACCCGGCGCTGCTGGGGCGGCAGGTCGATACCGGCTTCACTGTCAAACAGCACCCGGTCATTCAGCACGATCCGCCCCCGATCCGGGGTCATGATCCCCGCGATGCACTTGAGGGTCATGCTCTTGCCGCAGCCGGAGGCCCCCAGCAGTGCCGTGATCTCGTCCTCCGCCTGAAACTGCACCCGCAGGTGAAAGCTGCCCAGCCGCTTTTCAAGATCCACGGAAAGGCTCATGCACGGTTCCTCCTTTTACTGCCGCCCGCCAGAAAGTCCCGGCGCTCCAGCATATTCACCGCCAGCAGAACCACGGCGGAGATTGCCAGATTCACCACCACCCATTTCATGGCCAGCCCATCGTTATTGGTCTGCCAAAGCTGGTAGACCGTGGTGGAGATGGTGGCGGTCTTTCCCGGCGTGTACCCGGCGATCATGCTGGTAGCGCCGTACTCGCCCAAGGCCCGGGCGAAGGCCAGCACCGTCCCCGCCAGAATACCCTGACGGCAGCAGGGCATCCGGATGTGCCAGAAAATATAGGCGTTGGAAAGACCCAGTGTCTGTCCGGAGTAGTCCAGCGTCTCGTCAAAGGATTCGAAAGCTCCGCGGGCGGTGCGGTACATCAACGGGAAGATCACCACGGCGGTGGCAAAGATGGCAGACCACCACGTCATCACCACCTTCACGCCGAAATGACGCAGCAGCCACGCGCCGAGGATCCGCTTTGGCCCCAGCAGCCGTAGCAGCAGATAGCCGATGACGGTGGGGGGCAGCACCAGCGGCAGCGTCAGCATCACGTCCAGAACGCCCTTCACCAGCCGGGGCAGGCGGGCGATATAGTACGCCGCGAAAACCCCGGCGAAAAAGACGATCACCGTGGAAATAGCCGCAACACGCAGCGAGTTCCATAGGGGAAACAGGTCCATAAGTTACCTCCTGAGGGGGAAGGGATGGGAGACCGACGGCCCGCCGCCGTATCAGCGGCGGGCAAGCGATTTATCGTCGGCCTTTTCAGAAATAATTCTCGGTCAAGCGGCGGAGAAGCCCACGGACTCAAACACGGTCATGGCTGCGTCGGTCTGGAGATAGGCCAGGAAGTCCTGGGCGGCATCCTCCTTGTCCCCCTTGAGCACGGCGGCGGGGTAGATGACCTGACCGCACATTTCGGCAGTGGCACTGTCCACCACCGTCAGACCGGCGGAGTGGGCGTCGGTGGCGTAGATGATGCCGCAGTCCACAGCGCACTCGCTGACCTGAGAGGTAACCTCCTTCACGTTGTTGCCGTAGGTCAGCTTATTTGCGACGGCGGTCTCGTCGATGCCGTAGTAGTTGAAGATCTTCAGGGTGTACTGACCCACGGGCACATCGCTGTTGCCGATGGCCAGCATCACATCGCCGTTCTTCAGCAACTCGGCAAGCTGGTCGAAGCTCTCAATGCCCTTGGGATTGCCTTCGGGAACGGTGAGCGTCACCTTGTTTTCCAGCAGGTCCACACGGCTGTCGGTGACGATGAGGTCAAGCCCGTCGGGGTTCTTCTCGGCATCACCGATGAGGCTGCCGTCCATGGCGTTCATCTGCTTGGGTGCGGCGGAGATGAACAGATCGCAGTCCGCGCCCTCCTTGATCTGGGTGAGCAGCTTGCCGGAGGAATCGAAGTTATATGTAACGGTCACGTTGGGGTTGTTCTGTTCGTACATTTCTTTGAGCTGGTTCATGGTCTCCGTCATAGAGGCGGCTGCGAACACGATCAGCTCCACCGGCTCACCGGCGGGGGCTTCCGTGGAGGCGTTGTCCTGCGTCTGGGAACCGTCGGCGGCGTTGGCACTGGTGTCGGCCTTGGAGCCGCAGGCGGCGAGGGACAGGGTCAGGCACAGGGCCAGCAGCAGAGACAAACACTTTTTCATGTTGGTTCTTCCTTCCTGATTCGATGAAAAATCTATCTCGACTTTACAGAGTAAATCGTGATACTTAATTGAGATGAACGGTTCTGAAAAGCAGGAGCGCGCTTGGGCGCTCTCGCTTTTATTTTCCGAAGGGGCAGTTGGGCCAGTGACAGGGCTTACAGCCAAGGCACAGCCCGCCCTCGCCCATCACGGCGAAGTCTCTGCGGGTCAGCTCCACGCCTGCGGCGATCCGGGGCAACGCCAGATCAAAAATGGTCGCTCCGGCGTACATCACACAGCCGGGCAGGCCGCAGATGGGGGTGCCGTCTGAAAAATAGCCCAGCAGGAACATGGCACCGGGCAGCACAGGCGCGCCGTAGGTGACGATGCGGGCGCCGCTCGCCCGGATGCCGCCGGGGGTGTTGTCGTCGGGGTCCACGCTCATGCCGCCGGTGCACAGGATCAGGTCCGCGCCGGTTTTCCTGGCTTCGCCGATGGCGTTGGCCACATTTTCTACGCCGTCGCCGGAATAGGCGGTGGAGATGGTCTCGATACCGTAGGCCGCCAGCTTCTCCTTCACCACCGGGGTGAAGGTATCTTGAATGAGACCCTTCTTCACCTCACTGCCGGTGGCCACGATAGCGGCGGTTTTCTTCACATAGGGCAGCAGCTCCAACAGAGGGCCGGCGCCCGCCGCCTGCTCGGCGGCTTGCAGCGTGTCCTCCTTGATGATGAGGGGGATGACCCGCATTCCCGCCAGCTTGTCACCCTTTTTCACGGCGGTATTGCCCTTCCGGGTGGCGATCATCACGTCCTCCCGGGAGTTGACAGCGATGAGCCGCTGGCTGTCCACCCGGAACAGGCCGTCACAGGCGGCTTTCAGCTCGATCTTGCCCTCTTTCGTCTCACTGCGGACCATGTTCTCCTGACCGCACAGGGCCAGCAATCGCTCCGCCGCGTCATTTTCGTGGACCATGCCCGGAGTCATCTCCCAGACATACAGGTTCTCCTTGCCCATGCTCAGCAGCACGGGAATATCGTCCTCTGTGACGATGTGGCCCTTGCGGAACCGGGCGTCCTTATATTGATCCTTGATGATCTGAGTCATATCGTGGCACAGCACGTGGCCCACGGCCTCCTCTGTTCGGATCAGCTTCACTTCAGCACCTCAATTTCGTCTCCGGGCCTGACAACGCCCTCTTTTACCACCACGGCGAAGATGCCCTCCGTGGGCATGACGCACTTGCCGACCGCCTTTTTGATGGCGCAGTCGTTGTGGCATTCCTTGCCGATCTGCGTCACCTCCACCTCCGTCTCGCCGATCCGCAGGTGGGTCCCCACCGGCAGGTGCTTGAGGTCGATGCCCTCTGTATTGATATTCTCCGCGAACACGCCCGGGTCCAGGGGAATAGGCGACAGGGCCCGCATGGTGTCGATGCTTTCCTCCGCCAATAGAGAGATCTGGCGGTGCCAGTCTCCGGCGTGGGCGTCCCCCACGATGCCGTGGCGCAGTTTCAATTCAATTTCCGGAACGGGCTTTTTCAGCGTTCCCTTTTTCTCGCTGATATTGACGGATATGACCTTTGCCATGGTTCTATCAGTCCTCTCGCTTATAGTCTCCGCTCTTGCCGCCGGATTTTTCCAGCAGGCGGATGTTGGTGATCTCCATGTCCTTCTGCACCGCCTTGCACATATCGTAAACGGTGAGGGCCGCCACAGAAACGGCAGTCAGGGCCTCCATCTCCACGCCGGTGACGCCGGTGCAGGTGACGGCGGCCCGAATTTCCACCATGCAGGGCTGGTCCGACAGATGGAACGTGATGTCGATACCTGTCAGGGGCAGGGGGTGGCACATGGGGATCAGCTCCCAGTTGTGCTTGGCGGCCTGGATGCCTGCCACCTGGGCCACCGCCAGCACGTCTCCCTTTTTCATGGTGCCGTTTTTGATATGGACCATAGTTTCCGGTGATACGCGGATCTCCCCCGCCGCCACCGCCCGCCGGTGGGTCACGGCCTTTTCTGTCACATCCACCATCCGGGCGCGGCCCTGTTCGTTGAAATGGGTCAGTTCTCCCATGGTTCAGCCTCCGATCTCATTCATGGTCCGGGGCGTATCGCTGACATGTTCCGTGAGGTGGTGCCCCCTTGGCTTATGCAGGATGCCCCGTAGGATGGCGTCCTCCAATTCCCTGCCGTGAAGTCCCCGGAGGGAGATTTCCTCCCGGCTGTGGAGACAGCCCTTCAGCTTGCCGTCCGCCGTCACCCGGATGCGGCGGCACGCTCCACAGAACTCGTGGCTCATGGGGGTGATCAGCCCCACAGTCCCCATGGCTCCCGGCAGACGGTACCGCCGCGCCACGCCATTGGGTTCGATTTCTTCCAGCGCCGGGAATCGGTTCAGAATCTCCGTTACCGGCAGAAAGCGTTCCTTTGGCCATGCCGCACACGGCCCCATAGGCATCAGTTCGATGAACCGCACCTCCCAGGGGTGCTCTTTTGTCAGGCTCAGAAAATCCTCGATCTCGTCATCATTCACGCCGCCCATCAGCACGGTGTCCAGCTTCAAATTCTGAAATCCGGCATCCTCCGCTGCCCGGATGCCCGCAAAGGCGTCCTCCAGGTTTCCACGACGGGTGATTTCCCGGAATCGCTCCGTCCGCAGGGTATCCAGACTGATGTTCAGCCGGTCCACTCCGGCTTCCTGCAGGGGCTTTGCCAATTCCGGCAGCAGGCTGCCGTTGGTGGTGAGGCAAAGCTCCTTCAGTTCCGGGATGGCCCGCAGCGTTCGGCAGATGTCCAGAATCCCTCGCCGCACCAGCGGTTCTCCGCCGGTCAAACGGATCTTCCGGATCCCCAGTTTCACCGCCGCCCGGGCGATCTCGCCGTATTCCTCTACGGAGAGGACGGCCCCATGGGGACCTTTTTCCACGCCGTCCGCCGGCATACAGTATTGGCATCGGTAATTGCAAAGGTCCGTTACCGACAGCCGCAGATAATCAATTGTCCGGCCATATTGATCGATCATCGCATTACTTCCTATCGTCCCAAGCTGCGGCCCGGAATTTTTCCGGGCGTGTTCGCCGGGGGCACACGGCCCGCAGCAGCGTCCGGCCGCCAAGTTTTCTAAGGTTGACCTTTATTATAGCAGATATTTCCTCAAAATACAAACCCCTTTTCCGCGGTTGGAGAAGGGCGGCGCGGCATGAAAAGCGAGTCCGACTTGGAGGACTGTTTCACGAGAAGGAAATGCCCGCTGAGGTGTAAAAAATTCCGGCTGTTCGCAGCGATAAATTTTAACCGGATTGTAGCATCTTGTTCACAATTTGTTCATGATTGCAAAGTGACTTTCCGCTATGGTAGGTTTATAGAAGTATACATGGATGTTAAACTGAATTTAGGAGGTTTTTTATGAGACGGTTTTTCAGAAAACGGCTTCCGGCCTTTCTGCTGACGCTGGTCATGGTCATGACGATGGTCCCGGCTGTGTCCGCCCGTTCCTCGGCGGATATTGAGTACAAAGTGGAGGCCGGGGAGACGGTGAGCTTTGACCTTTCAAAGTTTACAGATTATTATGATGAAAACAAGGATGACAACCTTTCTTATCTGCGATTTACAGATGTGACTGGCCTAGATAGCTGTGGGCGGTTGTATGCCTACGATTACAGCCGAGAAGAAGTGGGCTTAGACGAAGATGATTTGGAATCGGCATACTTTTATGTGTCCAGAAGTGATATGAGCCGTGATGATTACCGCTTAAACGGCATGAACTTCCTTGCGGGGAAGCGCTCTAATGGAGAAACGGTCGATCTGGCTTTCCAAATGCGCGGTGACAATGGCGGTAAGCTTACTGGTATACTGAGAATTGTAATCGGAAAGACTTCCGGTTCCTCCAAGGGTGACATCACCTATACGGTGAAGCCCGGCGAGGAAGTTGTATTTAGCGATGAAGATTTCAGCAATGCCTATGACAAGGCTGGCGGCTCCGGCACGATGAAGTATGTGGTATTTGAAAAGCCTTCCTCTGATTACAGCAATGCCGGTACCGTTTATTCCCGGTACGGCAAGCGGAATGCAACCTCTTTTACCCGCTCTGAACTGGACGATTACAAGTTCTACTACGGTGACAGCGACTATGGTGACTATGATCTGGACGAACTGAGCTTTGTGGCGGATAAGTCTTTTTCCGATAGTATTGAGATTGCATTTACAGCTTACGGCGGGAGAGGCAGCAAGGAGAATGATTCTGTCAGCGGAACCCTGAAAATCACATCTTCTAAATCTGCATCCTCCAGCAAGGGTGACATTACTTACACGGTGAAAGCCGGTGAGGAAGTTACCTTTGACGATGACGATTTTGAGAAGATCTATGAGAACAGCAGCTGCACCGGCAGCTTCAAGTATGTGGAATTCAGCCGGCCCGACAGCGCGTTCAACAATGCCGGTACCCTCTACTCTCGGTATGGCAAGCGGAATGAGACTGCCTTCACCCGTTCCAGCCTCAGCAGCAACAAGTTCTACTACGGTGACAGCGACTATGGTGACTACGATCTGGACGAGCTGAGCTTTGTGGCGGATCGGACCTTCTCCGGCAGCATTACACTGAACTTCACTGTTTATGGCGGCACCGGCACCCGAACCAACCAGAATGTCACCGGTACGTTGGTCATCACCACCGATAAGACCGGTTCCTCCACGGCCAAGGGCGATGTCACCTACACGGTGAAGGCCGGTGACGAAGTTGCCTTTGACGAGGATGACTTTAAAAAGGTCTACGATAGCAGCAACTGCACCGGCAGCTTCAAGTATGTGGAATTCAGCCGGCCTGACAGTGCGTTCAACAATGCCGGTACCCTCTATTCCCGGTACGGCAAGCGGAATGAGACAGCCTTTACCCGTTCCAGCCTGTCCGGAACCACATTTGGTTATGACAGCTACGAAGATGCGGATTACAGCCTGGACGATTTGAGCTTTGTGGCGGATCGGACCTTCTCGGGCAGTATTACGCTGAGCTTCACCCTTTACGGCGGAAAAAACAGCAAATGCGATCAGTCGACCACCGGTACACTGGCCATCACCACCGGCACATCTGCGGGAACATCCCGTTATGTGGGCAACATCCGTTACAATACCACGCCCAACACCGCCCTGCAGATCAATGCCAATGACATTGCCCGTCTTTTCCGTAAGTACACCTCTGGCGAAGCCCTGCAGTATTTGGCGCTGACCAGTGTACCTGCTACCGGCAGCCTATATTACAACTATTACAATACCAGCAAGTATGGCTCCGCACAGATGCCACTCACCGCTTCCACAGCGGGGAATGTGGTCTTCTCCTACAGTCCCGCCTCTGCATCGGAATATGACCTCTCCGAGCTGACCTACATCCCCAGCGGCAGCAATTACTGCACAGCCCTCACCTTTACCGGATACAGCAGCAGCGGAACGGCTGTTTCTGCAACCATTCTGATCAGTGTGACGGCTTCTCCGGTGTCTGAGGTTTACAGCGTGACCACCAAGGGTACCTCCGTGAACTTCCCGGCAAACTCTGTGTATTCCGCAGTGGCATCCGCCACTGGCTTCGGCCTTAGCAGCATCCAGCTGCTGGAGCTGCCTGCCTCCACTGCCGGTGTTCTGTACGTTGGTTCCTATGCGGCGGATACCACCAGCGCTTACAGCTATGGCAGCGACACTGATTCCATGAGCCAACTGCGCTTCATTCCCAACAGTGGGTTCACCGGTTCTGTCTCTATTCCCTATGTGGCATTGAGCAGCAGCGGCACCGCTTTGGGGGCCGGCGTGGTCTCCATCGGCGTGGTGGACAGCGTGAAGAAGTTTACGGATATCTCCACCTCCACCTGGTGCTATAAGTATGTTACGGAACTTGCCAGCGCCAATGTTATCTCCGGCTACAGCAACGGAACGTTTCAGGAGAAGAATACCATTACTTACGGCGCGGCCCTGAAGCTCATCATGCTGGCGGCGGGCTACGGCGAGCAGGCCCCCACGGTGAAGGGCAGCCCCTTCAGCGGCTATCTGGCGAAGGCCAAGGCTGCCGGACTGGTGTCCGGCAATCCCAAGCTGAACGGGCCTATCACCCGTCTGCAGATCGCGCAGATCGCCGCCAAGGCGTTGAAGCTTTCTACCACCGGTCTGCCCAGCAAGAAACCCTTTACCGACACCAATGACGTCTATGTGCAGGCGCTGAATGCCGCCGGTATCATTGAGGGGTACTTCTCCAACGGCACCAGCACTTATAAGCCCAACAACACCTTGACCCGCGGTCAGGTTTCTGCCATCGTGTGGAGAATGAAAAATTCCGTACAGTAAAAATAGAATACTTGTGGAACCACGCGGTCAGCCGAGAGACTGACCGCGTGGTTTTTTAGGTCGATAGAGCGCATGACTGCAAGTGGCGGGGGAGCCGTGATTCTGAATTTTCTGTGCCTCCTTTGCCGCCTTGAAGCGGGGGTCTGTGGGGCCCGCTTGAATTTCCGCATGGTATTGATATAATAAGTATATACAAATGTGCTGCTTATGGCATTGAGGTTTCCTTTGAAAGTCCGTCCACTGTATCCATGTGCGGCGTCCGGCTTCGGCCATGGCCGGAACCAGTGGAGATCCTGTATTTTGCGTGTGTTGGCATGGCCGCGGGATCAAAAATCGAGAGGTGAATGGGATGAAACGCAGAATCTTGACGGTATGTTTGTTGCTGGCGCTGCTGCTGACCGCCTGCGGCGGGCAGAACAGGGAGCCGGAGAATCCGCCGGATGTGAAGCCGTCGGCACCGGGGGAGGAGGCAGCGGAACCTCCCGATGAAACGCCGGAACCTGAACCTGCAAAGCCGGAGAAAAAGAGCCGCTGACTCTGGAAAACCTGCTGACGGACATCTACACCGTGGCACCCGGCACGGCGGGCAGCTCTCTGCGGGCCACCTATGCCGCCGGAGAGCTGCTGGACTGGATCGATGTGAACTCGGTGGAGCAGGAGGACGTATTCAGGTGGATAGATGAAAATGTGCCCATGGAAAACGCTGCGGAGCTGGCCCGGGCATGGGCGGCGGTGCTGACGGAGGCGGAGGCCCTCATGCGGGGCGATGAGACGGCCTATGACGCACTGGATGACGCGGGCTATACCATGGAACAGCCGTACCGCAGCACGGGCCGGGTGAAGTGGGCGGCGTGGAAGCTGCTCCCCCTGTTTACGCAGATTTTAGACCGTACGGAACGCACGGAGTACCGCTACGAAGCACCGGGGGATTACAGCGCTGTGACGGAAGAAGCCCTTGCGGGTATCTGGGTGGACGATGCGGGTACCACTGTTCTGTTGTTTTCCGAGGACGGCTGCCGCATCGTGTATCCGGCACTGGAGTTGCTTGGCGAAACCGCCTATGCCTTCCGCGTCCGGGACCGCAGCAGCGTGGGATACTGTCCGGCGTTGGACATCGACTATCTGCAAAATGACTTTTCCGCTCCGCTTGTTTACTACGTGTCCGGCATCGACGATACCCACTTCTGGAGCAACACCCAGAATAAATGCTTCCGCAGACTGGCGTAAAAGGGGCGCGGAAAATCGGCCCTATCAAATGTGCCCTTGCGGGCGTGGACGCTTTTTCTGCGTGATTTTTCACACATATAAGTTGACGCAGCCGTCTCTGGGATGCTCTCCCGGAGACGGCTGCGTTGTTATCAGTCTGAAATGGATTTATCTTCTTCTGCGGCCGCCCTGCTTGCCGGAGATGTTCCGGTTCAGGTCCGCCATTTTCCGCTCCGAGGAGGAGAGAAACTGCTTGAGCTTGTCCTCGAAGGCCAGATCGCCGGAGGGGGTGGTGTCCGCTGCCTGAACGGCGGGCCGCCGGGGAGCCGCCGCGGGACGGGGGGCTGCTGCCGGACGGGGCTGGAAGCTCCGCTGGGCGGGGCGCTCCGGTGCGGGCAACGCCTTTTTGATGGAAAGATCCAGCTTTCCGTCCTTGATGGCAAGGAGCTTTACCTTAACGTCCTGCCCCTCCTGCAAAAAGTCATGTACATCGTTGACATAGCTGTTGGCGATCTCCGAAATATGTACCAGGCCGGACTTGCCGCCCTCCAAGGCCACAAAAGCGCCGAATTTTGTAATACTGGTGACCTTGCCCTCTAAGACTGTTCCGACCTCGTACTCCATAAGTGCTGTGTTACTCCTATTCTTATTCTTGTTAAAATAATAGTGACCGGCTGTGCCGGTAATGCTCAGTTGGATCGATCTAAAAACAGATAGCTGTTGCTGTCGATCATGCCCAGTTCTTCCCGGGCCAGTTCTTTCATTTTCTCCTCGGTGGGACCTTCTGCGATGTCGCTCCGCAGCGTCTCGTTTTCCTGCTGGACATTCTCCACCTGTCGGGCATACTGATCCCGTTCCGCCTGTGCGGCCCGGACCTGCCCCTGAAGGGCATAAAGCCGCCAGCCCACTGTGGCCAGAAGCAGCAGGATCACCACATGGACCAGCAGATTACCTGATTTTCTCTTTTTTGCGGGTTTGACGGGCTTTGCCATGGGACATCCCTCCTTTGCGAAGGGGCTTCCATACTCCTTCAATATGTATTGTAGCGTATTTCCTGAGAAAATAAAAGAGGGTTTTTGCCTGAAATGCAAATTTTTTACAAACTGCGGCGCAAAACCGTCCCGGTAGACTCAGAAATTGGAACAATTCCATCCACCGGTCCATCCAGAAGTCCCAAACCGGCCGCAGGGGCCGGGAAAGCAGGGAAAAAAACAGAACGCCGCCGCCCAGACCTCCCAGCAGGATGAACCCCCGGAGCTGGCCATCCGACTGCCGCAGGACGAACAGAAAGACCGCCAGACCTACGGCCTGACAGTAGAGCAGGTCCAGCGGCGCCGTCAGTCGGGGGTGCCGCAGCCGCACCGCCCGCAGCAGGTCGTACAGGACCCCGGCGCCCAGACCCAGCAGAATCGACAGGAGGAACGTGCGGAGCTGCTCCGTGACATGGATGGCCATGGCCTATCCGAACAGACGGCTGAAAAAGCCGCCCTGACGGTTCGGAGTGTCCTCATAGGAGATGGAGGTGATGCGGCCATCCACATACAACTCGCCCCCCTCTAAGGACAGCTTGCCGATGTGCAGGTCCTCCCCGGTGACGATCAGGGTCCCGGCGGAGGTGGTCATAATGACACCGCTCTCGTCGAAGCGCTCCACATCCTCCACGCCGGAAACGGTGAGATGCGCCCGGTCCATCAGCTCCAGCCGGTGGGGGGTGACGGGCATATTGAAGTCATTGGTCATAAGATCCCTCCCTGCCCTCAGTGTATGCGGACAGGGAGGGAGATAGAAGAACTTATTGGATCTGCCGGTACAGGGCGGCGGCATCGCTCTGCCGCACGGTCTCCTGAACGGACAGCACCTCCACGGTGACGGTCCGTACGCCGAAGCGAAGGGTGATCTGATCTCCCTCCTTCACCTCGTAGGAGGCCCGGGCGGGCTTACCGTTGACGGTGACCAATCCATTGTCGCAGGCTTCGTTGGCCACGGTCCGCCGCTTGATGAGCCGGGAGACCTTGAGATATTTGTCTAAGCGCATGATGCTTCCTTTCTTGAAAAATGAAAAAGGGGGCGTAACGCCCCCTTTACGGTGTGAATTTATTCAGCCACAGCGTCCTTCAGAGCCTTGCCGGCCTTGAACACGGGCACCTTGGAAGCGGGGATCTCGACAACTTCCTTGGTACGGGGGTTACGGCCGGTGCGGGCAGCGCGGGACTTGACCTCGAAAGAACCGAAGCCAACCAGCTGGACCTTGTCGCCTTCCTTCAGAGCGGCGGTAATGGCGTCCAGGGTAGCGGAAACAGCAGTCTCAGCGTCCTTCTTGGAAATTTCAGCGGCAGCGGCCACGGCGGCGATCAGTTCAGCTTTGTTCATGAGTATATCCTCCTGTAAAATAATTAAAATTCCATTTATCTTTTATCGCGTTTCCGCAATGAAGATCTTAGTTTTCTTTGGCTTGCTCCCAAAGAGCGATTTTTTCCGCTTCCGTATAAGCGTTCAGCGGGCGGTCGGCGGCATCCGCCACCCGGCGGAACCGACCTTGGTATTTGTCGCAGGCCCGGTGCAGAGCGTCCTCCGGGTCCACACCGGACATCTGGGCGATCTTGCAGAGAATGAACAGAGCGTCGCCCAGCTCCTCCCGGATGCCGTGAGGACTGTCCACAGGCTGTCCGGCCTCCACGGCCTGCCGCAGCTCGGCGGTTTCCTCATCCAGCTTGTCCAGCGCACCGGCAGCGGAGTCCCAGTTGAACCCGGCCTTTACGGAGCGGGAGACGATCTTTTCCGCCCGCCACAGCGCCGGCAGCGTATGGGGTACGGCTTCCACAGCGTCCGCCGGGGAGGTGAACCCCTTTTCCTTCTTTTTCTGAGCCTCCCAGCCCTCCAGCGCCTGCGCGCTGTCGGCGGCCTCGGCGGCACCGAATACATGAGGGTGGCGGAACACCAGCTTCTGAGCCACGCCGTCTACCACGTCATCTGCGGTGAAACGGCCCTGCTCCTCTTCCATCACGGAATGGAACACCACCTGAAGCAGAACATCCCCCAATTCCTCGCACATACCGGGGGTGTCATTCCGGTCAATGGCGTCCAGCGCCTCGTAGGTCTCTTCCAGAAAATTCCGGCGGATGGACTGATGGGTCTGCTCGCGGTCCCAAGGACAGCCCTCGGGGGCACGCAGCAGGTGCATGATGGTGAGAAGATCCTCCCACCCATAGCGTTGTTTCCTTTGAAAATTTACCATATCTCCACTGCCTTTGCAAGCTATTTTATCCTGAAAACGTTGATATAACAGGATTTTTTATAAATCGTTCACTTCAAGCGCAAAAGTTTGGCTATTTTTTCGCCTTTAGGCAGAGCTTTTACGTCCTCTGCCCGTAAGATTCGCAGGGCAATGACCAGAACGCCGTATACCACCACACCGGCCAGAATGCCGCAGAAGGTAGCGAGGGCATTGGCACCGTAAGCACTGTGGCCGCTGAGGACTCTGGCAACAAGGCCGCACACTGCCCAGGCGGCGGCGCCCATCACGGCGGAGGCTACGATGGGCTTTCCGAACAGCTGCGTGTACCGGGGTTTCTCCGGGGAATATTTCCACACGAAGAAGAGGTTCAGTCCGCAGATGGTCAGATAGCAGCACAGGGTAGAAATGGGCGCGCCGTGGATGCTGATGTCCGGGTTGCCCACCAGAATGTAGTTCATGACCACCTTCACCACGCCGCCGGCGATGACGGTGAAAATAGGAAGCTTCTCCTTACCATAGGTCTGCAAAATGGCATTGGTCAAAATCATCAGGCAGATGAAGATCAGGGCAATGCCTAAAATCTGCAAATGGGGACCCGCCGCCAGCGCGTCCTCCGGCTGCATGGGCAGCATGAGCCGCTCAATGGGGGTGGACAGCACGGAGAGACCCACGCCCGCGGGCAGCGCCAGAATGGCGATGAGTCGGAAGGCGGAGGAAATGATGCGGTCCGCCTCGGCGTGGTCCTTCCGGGCCAGCGCCGCCGCTGCAAAGGGGATCAGGCTCATGGTGACGGGATAAACAAAGGAGGCCACCATGTTGGGCATATTCATGGCGATACGGTACTGGCCGTTCAGCACAGCCGCTGCTGTTTCTGAAAGGCCCAGCCCGTTTTGCAGGCGGCCCATGACGATCTTGGTATCAATGATGTTGATGATGCTCATGGCGGAGTTGCTCAGGGTGATGGGAACGCCGATGAGCAGGATCTGCTTAATGATCTGCCCGCTGGAGGAGGGAACGTCCAAGGATTCCTTCCGGTTCCGGTGGGTGACGAGATAGGCGCACAGGAACAGCATGGATACCGCTGTGCCCGCCGTGACGCCCACGATGGCCCCCGCCGCGCTGAGCTCAGCGGTTTTGCCGATGTGGAGCACGTACCACGCTAAAGGCAGGCCGATGCCAAGCTTCAAAAGGGCCTCCAGCACCTGACTGACGGCAGTGGGGGTCATGTTGCCCTGACCCTGCGTGTAGCCCCGCATACAGGCCAGCAGGCACACGCAGAACACCGCTGGGGCCAGCGCCTGTACGGCAGTGGCGGCCAGAGAGTTGTTCAGGAACCGGGCCAGCGCGTCCGCACGGAAGAACATCAGCACGGAGCAGACCAGACCCAGACCGAAGAATAGCCAGATGGCGGTGGAGAAGATCCGCCGCTTCTCGTTTTCCAGCCCCTTGGCGTGGGCCTGACTGGTCATCCGGGAGATGGCCAGGGGCAGGCCCGCCGTGGAAAAGGTCAGCAAAAAGTTGTAGATCTGGTAGGCGGTGTCAAAATAAGTTTGTCCCGCGCTGCCCAGAATATTGCTGAGAGGGATCTTGTAGGCCGCACCGATGAGCTTGACGATGACCACAGCCGCCGCCAGAATGGCGGCGCCGCCTAAGAAGGATTGCTTTTTCGCAGGAGTTGCCATGGATGTTACCTCGAATTTTCAGATTGAGAGGGCGGGGCGTATCCCCGCTCAGCGGGCGAAAAAAATCTTTTCGCCCCGCTGAGCAGGTTTTCAGAACTTTATAAAAGTTCTGAAAACTTAGGATTTCAATGGCGCAGGAAACCCCTCTTAGGTTTCCCGCACACACCCTTTACCCGCAAGGGGTATGCGGCATCCGTAGAGCGGCGGAGCCGCTAACGGCTGCCCTACCTTACCGCTGCGGAGAATTTATCGCTTTATCGACAGTCTTTCGGCGGCGTACCGCCGCTATTGGTTAGGTATGCGCCGCAGGAGCGGAACATACCCGTCATTACAGCTTTTCGCCGCAGTCCCGGCAGTATACGTCCTCCGGCTGGACCTCATGTCCGCAGCGGGGGCAGATCAGATGGATGATGGGTTCTCCCTCCAACTCCCGGAGCCGGGCCTTGAGCTCATCGATCTCCCGCATTTTTTCCAGCAGCAGCTCGGAATCCGTAGGAGTGCCGGTGTGGGTGGCATACAGCAGCTCGCCCAGTTCCCGGAGACCGACGTTGACGCCGGCGCGGAGATCCGCGATCTCTAACTGCCGCTTGGCGGCATCCGTCAACCGTTTGGCGCCCAACCCCATGGTACAGATGGCGTCCCGCGCCAGTCCTTCCGCCTTGGTCCAATACGCTTCACAGCTATGTTCCATGAATGACCCTCCTTACGGCCGTGGCCGCCCGTTTAAGTTTCGGGAACGTATTTTTGATAAAACTCCGCGAAAGCAGCCTGGTTTTGCTGAATTTTCTCCGGCCGCTCCGTGTATTCCTTGGGATACTTCAGGTTAAAGACCCGCTCGATGTGGTTGGTGCCGGGCTCCACCATTTTAGTGGAACCGCCCGCACCGAAGGACAGGATGGAGCACAGCTCCGACATGATGTCCACGTTGTACCAGCACTCCCCGCCGGGGCGGCTCCAACCCACGTTTTCAAAGCTGCCGGACATATATTTCTGCCGGTAGAGGTAGTAGGGGACGAAGCCTGCGGCCCGCAGGGTAGGGGCGGCATAGTCCAGCATGGACTGCACGGCCGCTCCGTCGGGAATGGAGAGACCCTCCATGAGAATGCGGCTGCCCTTTTTCAGCGCCAGCGTGTGGATGGTGATGTCATCGGCCCCCAGTTCCAGACATTTGTCCAGAGAACGGCGGAAGCCCTCCGGTGTATCCGCCGGCAGACCTGCGATGAGGTCCATGTTGACGTGGGGGAACCGGTAGGCCCGCACCAGCTCCATGGCCCGCACCGTATCCGCAGAGGCGTGGCGGCGGCCGATGGCGGCGAGGACGTGATCCTCCATGGTCTGAGGATTCACGCAGACCCGTGTGACGCCGTGACTTTTCAGAACGGCCAGTTTTTCGGCGGTGATGGTATCCGGACGGCCGATCTCTACCGTGATCTCCGGACAGGCGGAGAGGTCGAAGGATTCTTCCAGAGCCGTCAGGATGGCATCCATCTGATCCGGCGTCAGGATGCCGGGGGTGCCGCCGCCCATGTAAAAGGCGCGGGGGCGCAGACGATTGCTGCGCACCATATCCCCGCCGGAGCGGATCTCCGCGATCAGGGCCTTTACATAGAGCTCCACCAGAGAAAAACTTCGCTCCACGCTCTGACTGACAAAGGAGCAGTAGGCGCAGCGGGTGGGACAGAAGGGAATACCCACATACAGGTCGATATCCCGCTTTTCCAGCCGCTTCAACGCCTGATAGCCCACGGCACCAGTCTCCAAAGCCAGCGCCGCCCGGTTCTCAGGGACGAAATAGCGCGTCTTCAGCTCCTGCTTGGCCTCCTCCGGGGTCTTGCCCTCCATCAACGCCCGTGTGATGGGCTTGTCGGGCCGGACGCCGGTGAGCATCCCCCAGGGGGGCAGCGTCAGCTTTTCCGCGGCGCGGAGCGCTTCCGGCAGCTTGGGATACAGATCCAGAAATGCCAGATAGAAGCAGGCCGCCACGGCGTAGCGCCGCTGGCCTTCTTTTTCAAAGTCCGTGCCGGTGAGGGGGGATGCAAAGGTCCCGGCGGCGGTGTATCCGTGATAGTGCAGCTCCGCTGAGACCTGGCAGTCCGCCGCCGTTTCCCCGGCGGCAAGGCGGCACCACGCCTCGTCTTTCGGCTGTACCGCGTCATAGGTCGGTTTTTCCAGCGGAAAGAGGGTCATCAGGCTCTGTTCGACGATATAGCGCTCGTCATGACCTAAAAATTCCAGCTTCATATCAGCCTTGCTCCCGCAGTGCCATCTGCATATAGGGGTTGAAGCGCCGCTCCCGGTCCAGAGTGCTGGGCTCCATGTGTCCCGGCAGGACCCGGTAGTCCCCGGGAAGGGCGGCCAGCCGGGCCAGAGAGGCCATCATCTGCTTCATGCTGCCGCCGGGAAAATCCGTCCGGCCGCAGGAACCGGCAAACAGGGTGTCCCCGCAGAACAGGGTATCTCCGCACAGCAGCGTTACGCTGCCCTCGGAGTGGCCGGGGGTGTGAAGCACCTGAAGCTCCAGCGTGCCCACCGTGATGCGGTCTCCCTCGCCGTAGAAATTCACGCCGCCGAAGGGGATCCGGGCCAGTTCGCTTTTCAGAGGGAACAGCTGGGTCTGCGGATTGTCAAAATCCGCCTGATGGATATAGACCGCCGTCGGCGGCAGCGTCTCCATCAAAGCCGCCACCGCACCGGTGTGGTCATAGTGGCCGTGGGTCAGCAGGATCTTATCCACGGTGCAGTCCAGCTTTTCGGCGGCGGAGAGGATCAGTTCCGGCTCCGCACCGGGATCGATCACGGCGCAGACCTTAGCCGCTTCATCGCAGAGAATGTAGCAGTTGGTACCGATGGACCCCACCTGCAAGGCTTGGATCTTCATAAGACACACCTCGTTGAAATCAGTTTACTCTTCCGTGTCGAACAGGATGGTGACCGGACCGTCGTTCTGGGAATAGACCTGCATATCGGCGCCGAATTCGCCGTGCTGCACGTCGAAGCCCCGCTCCCGGCAGTGGGCCATGAACCGCTCATAGAGGGGGATGGCCAGATCGGGCTTGGCCGCGCCGGAGAAGCCGGGGCGGCGGGAGGAGGTATCGGCGTACAGGGTGAACTGGGACACCACCAGCAGGCTGCCGCCCACCTGCTCCAGATTCAGGTTCATCTTTTCGTTTTCATCCTCAAAGACCCGCAGATTGCAGATCTTGTCCGCCAGCTTGTCGGCGGTGACCTCCGTATCGTTGGGGCCTACGCCCAGCAGCACCAGAAAACCGGTGCCTATCTGACCGTTGACCTGTTCATTGATGACAACAGAGGCGTTTTTGACTCGTGTAACAACAGCACGCATGGTAGCAACTCCTTATTTAATACCCGAAAGGGTATGCTTCGTAATGGGCCTTGCCCGCAAATCGGGCAGATCCGTGTATTTTGCATTTTATCAAGAGCGGTTCTTTGCGGCAGCGGAGAAAACCCGTTTCCAATGCCGCGAAAGATCAGCCCACAGGCCGGTTGACCTGCAGAACGCCGGAGATCTGATGGAGCTTGTTCATGAGGGTGGACAACTGCGCGCCATCCTTGATCTGGATCTCGATGCGGATGATGGCGAAGCCGTCCTCCGTGCTGCGGGTGTTCAGACCCAGCACAAAGGTTTTGGTGGTGGAGAGGGCGGAGGAGATGTCCAGCAGCAGGTTCAGCCGGTCCTTGCAGACCGCCTCGATGGTGGTGGGATAGCTGTCATTGGTATCGGTGCCCCAGGAGACATGGATCCAGCGGTCGGGCTGCTCCTTCCGCTTTTCCTCCGAGGCGTTGGGACAGTCCGCCCGGTGGACGGACACGCCGTAGCCACGGGTGATGAAGCCCACGATGTCGTCTCCGGGGACGGGGGTGCAGCATTTGGAGAACTTCACCAAACAGTTGTCCAGACCTTCCACGATAATGCCCTGCTCGCTCTTGACGGCCTTGGGCTGCTTGGGAGTGTCCGCAGGCTTGGGGTCCTCCTTGGGCTCCGCCACAGCCTCTGCCAGCATCTGCTCCTGCTGCCGCTGCTGCTGGCGGCGCTGCAACTCGCCCTGGATCCGGCTCACCGCCTTCTGAGCGGTGAAGCCGCCATAGCCGATGGCAGCGTAGAGATCGTCCAGCGTGGGATAAGCTACCTTTTTCAGCAGCACCGGCAGGAATTCCGGGTCCAGTACGTCTTTCATGGCGATGCCGCAGTGACGCAGCTCCGCATCGAAGGCGGAGCGGCCGTTGGCGATGTTCTCGTCCCGCTTTTCCTTTTTGAACCACTGGCGGATCTTGGAGCGGGCCTCGTTGCTCTTGGCAATCTTCATCCAGTCCCGGCTGGGGCCCTTGGCGTTTTTGGAGGTCAAAATCTCCACGATGTCGCCGTTTTTCAGCACATGGTCCAGCGTGACGATGCGGTTATTCACCTTGGCGCCGATCATGCGGTTGCCCACGGCGGAATGGATGGCGTAGGCGAAGTCGATGGGGGTGGCTCCGGCGGGGAGGTTCTGCACGTCGCCGTTGGGGGTGAACACGAACACCTCGTCGGAGAACATATCCACCTTCAGGGAGTGGATAAACTCCTCAGCATCGGCACCCTCCTGATTTTCCAGCAGACGGCGTACCCACTCGTACTTGCCCTCGGTGCCGGCACCCTGACCGTTCTGCTTATACTTCCAGTGGGCGGCCACGCCGTACTCGGCGATCTCGTGCATCTCCGTGGTGCGGATCTGCACCTCAAAGGGGATGCCCTCGTTGCCCATGACGGTGGTGTGAAGGCTCTGGTAGCCGTTGGGCTTGGGGGTGCCGATATAGTCCTTGAAGCGTCCCAGAATGGGCTTGTAGAGGTCATGGATCACGCCCAGCACGTTGTAGCAGTCGCTGACGGTGTCTACCACCACCCGGAACGCAAAGAGGTCGAAAATCTCATCCAGAGATTTGTTCTGGCTGAACATTTTCCGGTAGATGGAATAAGGGTGCTTCATGCGGCCGTAGACAATGTGCTTGATGCCCATTTCATTGAGCCGCTGATCGATCTGAGCCTGGGTGCGGCTCATGAGAGCGTCATACTCCGGGCGCTTGGCGTCCAGCTTGGAGACGATCTCATCGTAGCCGATGGGGTCCAGATATTTTAAGGAGAGATCCTCCAGCTCCCACTTCATCCGCTGCATACCCAGCCGGTGTGCGATGGGGGCGTAGATCTCCATGGTCTCCAGAGATTTCTGCTTCTGCTTGGCGGGAGTCTGATACTCCATGGTCCGCATATTGTGGAGCCGGTCGGAAATCTTGATGAGGATGACCCGGATGTCCTTACTCATGGCGATGAGCATTTTCCGGAGGTTCTCCATTTGCTCGTCTTCCTTGGTGGCGTACTGGATCCGGGTCAGCTTGCTGACGCCCTCCACCAGATCCGCCACCGTGGGGGAGGTGAGCTTGGCCACGTCATCATACGTGGCGTCCGTATCCTCAATGACATCGTGAAGCAGGGCCGCCTCGATGGACTCGGAGTCCAGGTGCAGTTCCTCCGCCACGATCTGCGCCACGGCTAAGGGGTGGGTGATATAAAGCTCACCGCTTTTGCGGCGCTGCTCGCCGTGATGCTGCTTGGCGAATTCATAGGATTCCCGGATGCGCTTGAAATCCGCGCCGGGATTGTATTCCCGGACGGTGTTCTCCAATTTCTCAAACTGTTCGTCAATCGTCACTGCGAATCACCTCGTTTAACCTCCGCACCGCCCCGGAGGCGGCGCAGGCAGGGAGAGGCGTAAAGATCCACCTTTCCCTGAATGGGATTGAGACATAGCGTAACCCGGTCCTCCTGCCGGGACAGGGAGATGAGTCCCCGCTCCTGAAAGACCGTCAGGGCCAGCGCGGCCCGGAGAAAACTGTCGCAGCCGCCTACCTGCGCCGCCAGAGAACGGAGATAGGGCAGCAGATCTGTTTCCAGCTTGCCCTGCTTCAGGTGCCGGTCCAGAATCCGCCAGAAGGCGGCAAACTGGTCCCGGGAGATCATGAGCCGGGCGGTCTCCTGGGCTGTGAGGGGCTGCTCCCCCGTCAGGCGGTGCAGCAGGTCCATGGATTCCGCCTCGTGGCGGCTGGGAGTCAAAGAGGGACGCAGGTCCACCAGCTGCAATTGCAGAGTGGTGGTGCCCCGGAAGGTGTTGGCCTGCAAATAGAAGGCTGCATCCACCCGGCAGCCGGGCTCCAACTGAGCGGCGGCCTCCGGCATGGAGAAGAAAATGGCGTCAAACCGGCTGGGGCCCTTGCTGAGCCGCAGTTTCAGGTGCTTGCCCTGGCCCACGGCCTGAACGCTGTCCACCGTGGCGCCCAGCAGGGCGAACACCGGGCGGGGATTCCCGGAGCCGTAAGGCTCCAACTGGGCCAGATGGTCCACCTGCTCCAGCGTCATATCCGCCGGGTTGGAAATGGCGGCGTCTACCTCCAGACAGCTCACCGCCCGCTCACCGCCGGAGGCAGCCTTTACGAAGCGGTTCATCCGCTGGCGGAAGGTATCGATGTTTTCCTCCGGGATGGTGAAACCGGCTGCCAGCTCGTGACCGCCGAAGCCGTCCAGCAGGTCAGAGCAGGATTCCAGCGCGGAAAACAGGTTGAACCCGCCGTAGGAGCGGCAGGAGCCCTTGCCGGAGCCGTCCTTCAGATGGATCATGAAGCTGGGGGCGGCGTATTTTTCACTGAGACGGGAGGCTACGATGCCCACCACGCCCTGATGCCATTCCTCGCTGGAAAGCACCAGCGCGTTCCGTTCCTCCGGCCGCAGCCGCTCGATCTGGGCGATGGCGTCGGCGCAGATGGACTGCTCCACCGCCTGCCGCTCCCGGTTCAGGTCGCATAGCTGCTTGGCCAGCTCCTCCGCTTTGGCGGGATCGGTCTCCTGCAAAAGGTCCGCGGCCAGATCCGCAGCCCCCATGCGCCCGGCGGCGTTGATCCGGGGGGAGAGAACGAAGCCAATCTGGATGGAGGTGATGGGCTTGCCCAGCAGCCCCGCCTCTTTCAAAAGGGCATGGATGCCCACAAAATCCGTGTGGTTCAGGGCGGCAAGGCCGCAGGAGACAATGGTGCGGTTTTCTCCCTCCATCCGCATGACGTCGGCAATGGTGCCGATGGCGGCCAGAGTGCAGTACCGGGCGAACAGGGCGTTTTCCCGGTCCGGTCCGCCCAGAGCCAGCACCAGCTTCAGCGCCACGCCCACGCCAGCCAGATATTTGAAGGGATAGGTGTCATCCGGACGGTGGGGGTCCACTACCGCTACGGCCCTGGGGAGGTTTTCCTTACATTCATGGTGATCCGTCACCACCACGTCCATGCCGATGGATGCGGCAAAGTCGATCTCCTCGTTGCCGGTGATCCCGCAGTCCACGGTGATCATCAGGGTGACGCCCTTGTCCCGCAGGCCCTGGATGGCGTCTTTGGAAAGGCCGTAGCCGTCCTCGATCCGCCGGGGAATATAGCGCAGGCACTTGGCACCGCAGTTTTTCAGATAGTCCAGAAGCAGCACCGTGGAGGTGATGCCGTCCACATCGTAATCGCCGAAAACAGCGATGGTCTCATCGTTGGCCAGCGCCTTCTGGATCCGGGCCACAGCCTTATCCATATCCCGCATCAGCATGGGGGAGATGGTCAGGGAGCTTTCGCGCTCCAACGCCTCGGCAGCAGCTTCGGCAGTGGTGATGCCCCGGGCGGCCAGCACCGTGGCCAGCAGACTGGGGTAGCCGGCTTCCTTCAAAAGGGCAGTGTCCTGTTCTGATGCCGTACCGATATGCCATTTCTGATACTTCATTCGGACACCCCCATTCTCAAATCAGGCGGAACAAACAATGTTCCACATTAACAAACATACAGTATAGCAGAAAAACACCGGAAGGTAAAGCACATATTTATACAGAAAGGGACTGTTTCGGCGGCTGAGACTGCTGATTTTTCGATTTCCCGGACAGAACGGGCCATCCTCAACCGAATATGCGGCCGGAAACGCAAAAAGCCAGCGCTCCCGTAAGGGAACGCTGGCAAGGTTTCTTATTCGGCAGGCTGGTCCTCTGCGGTTTCCGCAGGCAGGACGTACCGGCTCAGATTCTGCTGAAGCTGGAAGGAGAACTCGTCATTCTTCTTCAGACTGTGGAGATAGGCGTGGGAGGCGGCCTGTTTTTCCTGCTCCTCAATGACGCTGACCGCGATGTTGGAGCAATGATCGCCCACACGCTCGGCATTGTTCAGCAGATCGTTGAGGATGAAGCCGAGCTGGATGGTGCACTGGCCGCTTTGGAGCCGCCGGATGTGACGGCTGCGGATCTCCTCCGTAAGGAGGTCCATAGTTTCCTCCAGAGGTTCCACCTGCCGAGCCATCTGGGGATCGTCCGACTGGAAGCTGCGCAGGGCGCTGTTCAGCAGATCCTCCAGCAGGGAGGTCAGCACATCCACCTCTTCCCGGGCAATGGTGGAGAAGGCCAACTGCTTTTCATGAAGCTCCTTGGCGGATTCCTGCAGGTTCAGAGCATGGTCGCCGATGCGCTCAAAGTCTCCGATGGCGTGAAGCAGGCGGGAGACGGTGCGCATATCGGCGGAGGAGGTGCCGTGCTGGGAGATCTGGACCAGATAGCCGCCCAGACGGTCCTCATAGGTGTCCAGCTTGTCCTCGTTGGCCAGGATCTGCTCCTCCCTGCTGCCGTCATACTGAATGAACTGGGCCAGGGCCAGCTGCATGCTTTCCAGCGCCAGAGCGCCCATGCGGTTGGTCATGACGGCGCATTCACTGACAGCCACGCCAGGGGTCCGCATCAGCCGGGGGTCCAGGAAGGCGAAGTCAGAGGGCTTGTCCTCCGTGGAGATCACCTTGACGGCAAGGCGCTCCAGCTGCCGGCTGAAGGGCAGCAGCACAAGGGTGGTGCAGACGTTGAAGATCGTGTGGCAGAATGCGATGCCAACAGCGCCGATGGGCTCTGTCAGGAAGGGCAGATTCAGGAACATCTCGCCGCCAAACAGGGCCAGCAGACCCAGAGCGGTGCCGATGAGGTTGAAGGAGATGTGGATGACGGACACCCGCTTGGCATTGCGGCTGACGCCGATAGAGGAGATCAGAGCCGTAACGCAGGTGCCGATGTTCTGGCCCATGATGATGGGGATAGCGATGCCGTAGGTGACGGAGCCGGTCATGGCCAGTGCCTGCAAAATGCCAACGGAGGCGGCGGAGGACTGGATGATGCCGGTGAAGGCGGCGCCTACCAGCACACCCAGGAAGGGATTGGTGAAGGCAGTCATGAAGTGGGTAAAGCCCGGCATATCTGCCAGAGGAGACACCGCACCGCTCATCAGCTCCATGCCATACATTAAAATAGAGAAGCCCATCATCACCCGGCCCACGTCCCGGCGGCGCTGCCGCTTGGAGCCCATAATGAGCAGAATACCGATGAGAGCCAGCAGGGGGGAGAAATTCTTGGGCTTGAGGAAGTTGACAAAGAAGTTCTCGCTTTCGATGCCGGTGAGGGACAGCAGCCACGCTGTCAGGGTGGTGCCGATATTGGAACCCATGATGATGCCGATGGTCTGTCCGATCTCCATGACGCCGGAGTTCACCAGACCTACCAGCATGACCGTCATAGCGGAGGAGGACTGGATGGCGATGGTGATGCCGGCGCCCAGCAGCAGACTTTTGATGGGGTTGGAAGTCATGCGCTTGAGCAGCCGCTCCAGCTTGCCGCCGGCCATTTTTTCCAGACTTTTGGACATGACCGTCATGCCATATAAGAAGAAGGCCAGCCCTCCGCACAGGGTAAAGAGAGAGAAAATGTTCATATCAGATCCCTTTCTGCCCGAAGTATCCATCGGACCAGGTATGCATCTCATTTATCGTATGACACTCTATTCCTGATTATAAGTGGTAAAGCGGGGATGTGCCTATTGACAAAGCGGACAAAAAAACGGAGAAAACCAACGGCAAGACATACTGTGTGCGCAAACTGACCAAAGAATGTCCGCGGCAGACATACGATGCGCTGCAGCCTGAAACCAGCCATAAATCGTGATGGTATATTCATAAGTACGGTTAATGCCTGCGGCGGCTGAGCTCTGAAATGAACTGTGAAAAGTGCCAAACGAAAACGATTTTCCCTGTGCACGATAACAGTTTTACACTTTGAGCAAAGTTTAAGATTGAAAGTCTGCTATGTTTGTGCTAAATTAATACTGTCAGGAATTCGGCTTTTTGCCGGAAACATCCTGAAAAAAATGAAAAGGAGCAAATGAAGAATGAAGAAGTTGTTTGCACTGTCTCTCGCACTGGTAATGACTCTGTCTCTGGCTGCCTGCGGCGGCAAGAAGACCGAGGCCCCTGCCGACACCGAGAACAAGGCCGAGACCGAGACCCCCACTACCGGCGATGTCAAGGTCGCTGTTGTCCTGAAGACCCTGGCCTCTGAGTACTGGGGCTATGTGGAGGCCGGCTGCAAGGCCGCCGCTGATGATCTGGGTGTTGACGTGGTCGTGGTTGGCCCCGGCGCTGAGAGCGATATCGAGGGTCAGGTTTCCATGATCGAGCAGCAGATCGGCGCTGGCTGCGACGCCATCGTCTGCGCTCCCAACGATGCTGGTGCCGCTCAGGGCGCTCTGCAGGCTGCCATCGACGCTGGCATCCCCGTGCTGGCTGTTGACACCAACGTTGGCATCGCTGGCCAGACCTCTTTCGTGGGCACCTCCAACGTGGACGCTGCTTATGAGGGCGGCAAGTGGGCCATCGAGCAGGCCGGTACCGACGCCAAGGCCGTTATCATCTACGGTCAGGAAGGCGACAACACCTCCAACATGCGTATGGAAGGCTATGAGAAGGCCTGCACCGAGGCTGGCGTGGAAGTTCTGGCCAAGCTGTCCGGCAACAACCTGACCGACGGCGCTACCAAGGCCATGGAAGACCTGCTGAGCGCTTATCCCGATCAGATCGACATCGTGCTCTGCCACAATGACGATACCGCTATCGGCGCTATGAACGCCTGCAAGTCCGCCGGCGTGTCTGACATCACCATCGTTGGCTTCGACGGCAACGCTTCCGCCGTGAAGCTGATCCTGGACGGCGAGCTGGTGAAGGCTACCGTCGCTCAGCAGCCCTATGAGATGGGCTATCAGGTGGTCGAGGCTGCCGTGAAGGCTGTCAAGCTCGAGCCCGTTGACGAAGTCATCAACGCTCCCGTTCAGGTCGTTACCGCTGAGAACGGCCAGGCTTACCTGGACAACCTGGAGGCCATGAAGGGCTAATTCAGCCTGACTGCTATCCATAGCTGAAAAGCGAAAAAGCCGGAATACAGCGGCAGGTTTTCTGCCGCTGTATTCCGAAAAGCCGATCATGTGCGTGCCTGCAAGCGGAAACCTGATGGGTTCCCACGGCGGAACGGAGAATTTTCGGCACGCCGGGATCTGGCAGGAACCATTCTCTGTCTGATCCCGGTTACAATACGCACAGAAGAAAACGATTAAACAGCAAGCACATTTCAACGAAAATGACCCCGGGAATCGGGATCGAGAGAGCGCTTCCGCTGCGGCGGGAGCGGTTCGGAAATCAGGAAAAACAGAAACGAGGTAATTCCATGAGCGAGTATGTCGTCGAACTGAAACATATTACCAAACGTTTTCCTGGTGTTGTCGCGTTAAAAGACATGTCTATCGGCATCAGACCCGGTGAGATCCACGGTCTGATCGGAGAAAACGGCGCAGGTAAATCCACCTTGATCAAGGTGCTCACCGGCGTTCACACTCCGGAAGAAGGGGAAATCTTTGTGGACGGCCAGAAGGTCGTTTTCAAAAACCCTGTTCAGTCCCGCGAGGCAGGCATCGCCTGTGTGTATCAGGAGCTGAACATCGTCAAGCAGCTGCCTGTCACGGATAACGTTTTTATGGGGCGTGCCGTTAAGAAGGGATTGCTGCTGGATTATCCCCGGATGCACGCCGAGGCGGAAGAAGCGCTGAAAACACTGGGACATCCGGAGATCAACGTCCACCTGGAGTGCGGTAAGCTGGGCGTGGGTCAGCAGCAGATGGTGGAGATCGCCAAGGCTGTGTCCCTGGATGCCAAGCTCATTATTATGGATGAGCCCACTTCTTCTTTGGGTAAGGAAGAGATCGAGCAGTTGATGGAGACCGTCCGGGGCCTGAAGGCCAAGGGCGTGGCCATCCTGTTCGTGTCACATAAACTGGAAGAGCTCTTTGAGCTCTGCGACCGTGTGACCGTCATGCGTGACGGCGAACACATCATCACCGAGGATACCGTGAACCTCACGGAAGACTCCCTCATCAACGCCATGGTGGGCCGTACTCTGGATAACCTGTATCCCAAGGAATTCGGCACCAAGGGCGAGGTGTGGCTGGAGGCCAAGGGCCTCAACGAGGCCGGCGTCCTGCACGATGTCAGCTTTAAGGCCCATGCGGGCCAGATCACCGGCTTTGCGGGCCTCGTCGGCGCAGGCCGCACGGAGACCATGCGGGCGGTGTTCGGCGCTGACAAGCTGGACAGCGGCGAGATCTACGTCAAGGGCGAGAAGGTACATATCAGAACGCCGAAGGACGCTATCAAGAGAAAGATCGCTTTCCTGACAGAGGACCGTAAGGGTCAGGGCCTGGTGCTCAACCTGGATGTGCGGACCAATCTGGTCCTGGCCAATATGAAGGGCTTCTCCAACGGTCCCTTCTTGGACAAGGACCGCATTGAGCAGGCGGGCAATGACAATGTCAGCGCCCTGAAGATCAAGACCCCCTCCCTGAATGAGGTCGTCGGCCAGCTGTCCGGCGGCAACCAGCAGAAGGTGGTTATCGGCAAGTGGGTCAATACCGACGCCGACATCTTTATTTTCGATGAGCCCACCCGTGGTATCGACGTGGGCGCCAAGATCGAGGTTTACCGGGTCATGAACGATCTGGTGAAGGCCGGCAAGTGCGTCATCATGGTCTCCTCCGAGCTGCCGGAGATCCTGGCTATGAGCGACCATGTGGTAGTTATGCGCGGCGGCCGAGTGATGGCTGATATTGACCGGGACACGCCGCACTTCAATTCCGAAGACATCATGAAAGCGGCCTGGGGAGGAGAGTTAGACTGATATGAAAAACACGAAAATGAAAGAGCTTCTGCAAAAGCTCGGTACACTGATGGCCCTTGCCATCCTGGTTTTGATTTTCTGCATCACCATGCCGGACAAGTTCATGAAGGTCGGTAACTTCATGAATATCCTGAAGCAGGCATCCATCAACTGCCTGATCGCTTCCGGTATGCTGTGCGCCCTGATCACCGCCGGTATCGACCTGTCCGTTGGTTCCAACTGCGTGCTGTGCACCTGCACCATCGGCGTTATGGTCCAGTCCGGCATCACGAACCCCTTCCTGCTGGTGCTCTGCGGCCTGGCCGTCAGCACCCTGGCCGGCTTCATCAACGGTACGCTGCTGACCCGTCTGGATCTGCCTCATCCCTTCGTGTCCACCATGGGCATGAAGAACGTGCTGTGGGGCCTGGCACTGGTCATTACCGGCTCCAAGTCCATCGCCTTCACCAACACCGGCATTGACGGCCTCATGTGGATCGGCGGCGGCTCTCTGTTTACCACCTATTATGAGGGCACCACCAAGGTGAAGTTCCCCGGCATCCCCTTCAGCTTCGTTCTGGTCATCATTGTGTTCATCATCTTTGATATCTTCCTGCGCAAGACGGCTCTGGGCCGCCAGATCTACTGCGTGGGCGGCAACCCCGAGGCAGCCCGTCTGTCCGGTATCCCCTCCAAGAACGTGCTGACCTTCGTTTACACCCTGTCCGGCTTCATGGCCGGTATGGCTGGTATCGTGTCTGTTGGCCGTCTGGCTTCCGCTAACGGCAACGCCGGTTCCACCTATGATAATGACGCCATCGCAGCCTGCATCGTGGGCGGCGCTTCCTTCACCGGCGGCAAGGGCACCATCTGGGGCACCCTGATCGGCGCTCTGCTGATGGCTGTTATCCGCAACGGCCTGAACCTGGCCGGTGCTAAGAACGATGTCCAGTACATCGTCATCGGCTCTGTTATCATCCTGGCTGTTACCATCGACGTCTTCCGTAATAAGATGGAGGCCAAGGCCCGTAAGATGGCTGCACAGTAAATCGTCCCCCGGACGCACTGTTGAGTCGAATTACGCCGCCGCGAAAGCGGCGGCGTAATTTTATTTTGAACCGATCAAGTTGAATGGAAGGAGACTGCTTATGAAGGAACTGCGTGTTGGTATTGCCGGTCTGGGGCGGCTGGGCCGGGTCCATGCTGCCAACCTTGCCCACAAGATTCCCGGCGCGATCCTGACGGCGGCCTGCGTGCCCGGCGCGGACAGTCAGGCGTATGCCCGTCAGGAATTGGGACTTGAAAAGGTGTACGGCGATTTCAGGGAGATGGTCGCTGATCCGGAACTGGACGCGGTGGCCATCGTGTCCCCCTCCGGGGAGCACTGCTGGCAGATCGAGGCTGCGCTGGACGCGGGGAAGCACGTGTTTTCCGAAAAGCCTCTGGGCGTTACGATGGAACAATGCCTTCAGGCGGAGGCGGCCGTGGCCCGGCACCCGGAATTGGTGTGTATGCTGGGCTTTATGCGGCGCTATGACAAGTCCTACGCCTATGCCAAGGAAAAAATCACTGCGGGGGCTATCGGTACGCCCTATCTGGTGAAATCCACCGGCATCGACCCGGAAGCCGTGGTGGAGGGGGCCATCCGGTACAGCGGGACCTCCGGCGGGATCTTTCTGGATTCTGCCATTCACGACATGGATCTGATGCGCTGGTTCCTGGGGAGCGAGGCTACGGAGGTCTATGCCATGGGCTGCACCTTTAAGCACCCAGCCTTTCAGGACGCCGGTGACGATGAGACCGGCGTCGCCGTCTACAAATTTAAAAACGGCGCTATGGGCATGGTCCATGTGGGCCGCACCGCCCCCTACGGCTACCATATTGAAACGGAGATCGTAGGCACGGAGGGCACGATCCGTATTTCTGCCGTACCGGAGAAGAACCGGGCTATGGTCTACGATGTGAACGGCGCCCGAACTGAGTGTGTGGAGTCTTTCCCGGAGCGGTTTGCGGAAGCATACCTCACGGAAATGGAGGAATTTGTCCGCTGCGTCCGGGAAGGGCGGAAGCCGGATACCGGCGTGGCGGACGGCATCTATGCCACACGGGTGGGCTACGCCACCACGGAGGCGTGGAAAACCGGGAAAATCGTCAAAATCTGATCCTTTTGTGGAGCAGAGCTCCAACCTGCAAACCAGTCAACGATGATAGGAACAGGCGCACGGGATGTCCCGTGCGCCTGTTCTTTTTGGGAGTGTTTACCGTCCGCAGTGGCAGCCGCCGGAACAACCGGCGCAGCCGCCGCTGCATCCGCAGGTGTGCTTGCCCTGCTTTTTCTGCCGGATGAGATACCGGACAATGGAAATGACAACGGCAAATAAGACAAGAGAAATGAGGAGGGTAGAGAGATTGGCACTCAACCAGGTCAGCATGGAAAATCACTCCTTTGAAAGAAATGGAAGATGGAAGATATAGAATGGAGAGTAAGGGGAAAATCAGACCTTAGCGGAGAGCTTGGTAGCTTCCTTGTAAGGACGGACCAGCATGTAGATGATAAAGGCCAGAGCGGCAATGGCAGCGATCAGGCCGATGATGCTCAGGTCACCGGTGAAGGCCTTGCCGAACTGGTTGACCATCAGGGCACACAGATAAGCGAAGCCGCACTGATAGCCAATGGCGAACCAGGTCCACTTGGCGTTGTTCATCTCCCGCTTGATGGCGCCGATGGCGGCAAAGCAGGGGGCGCACAGCAGGTTGAACACCAGGAAGGAGTAGCCGCTGATCTGGGTAAAGACAGCTCCCAGAGCCTGATAGACAGTCTCATCACCGCCGCCGTAGAGAATACCCAGCGTACCAACGATGTTTTCCTTGGCCACCAGACCGGTGATGGAGGCCACAGCGGCCTTCCAGTTGCCCCAGCCGAGAGGCGCGAAGATCCAGGCGATCAGGCTGCCGATGTGGGCGAGGATGGAGCAGTCGATCTCTTCCTCGGAGAGCATCCGGAAGCCGTCCTCAGCCCAGCCGAAGTAGGTGGTGAACCACACAGCGATGGTGGACAGCAGAATGATGGTACCAGCCTTCTTGATGAAGGACCAGCCCCGCTCCCACATGCTGCGCAGCACGTTGCCCACGGTGGGCCAGTGGTAGGCGGGCAGCTCCATGACAAAGGGAGCGGGATCGCCGGCAAACATCTTGGTTTTCTTCAGCATGATGCCGGAGATGATGATGGCAGCCATGCCCACGAAGTAGGCGGAGGTAGCCACCCAAGCAGCGCCGCCGAAGATAGCGCCTGCCACCATGGCGATAAAGGGCACCTTAGCGCCGCAGGGGATGAAGGTGGTGGTCATGATCGTCATACGGCGGTCACGCTCATTTTCAATGGTACGGGAGGCCATGATGCCGGGGATGCCGCAGCCGGTACCGATGAGCATGGGGATGAAGGACTTACCGGACAGGCCGAACTTGCGGAAAATACGGTCCAGAACGAAGGCGATACGGGCCATGTAACCGCAGGCCTCCAGAAACGCCAGCATCAGGAACAGCACCAGCATCTGGGGTACGAAGCCCAGCACCGCGCCGACGCCGGCCACGATACCGTCCAGAATCAAGCCATTGAGCCACTCGGCAGCACCGGCGGCCTCCAGAGCATTGCCGATCAGCACAGGCACGCCGGGGACCCACACGCCGTAGTCGGCAGGATCGGGCTCTTCAAAGCCGTTCTCCTCGAAGTAGGTGACAGCGTCCAGATAGCTCATGCCGACGGTGGTTTCCTCGTCAGCGTCAGCGGGGATGGCGTCATAGTAAACGGTCATGTCATTCATGGCCAGAGTCTCTTCATCCTCCACTTCGATGGTAGTGGATGCGGAGTCGGGCTGAACCGCCTTCATATCGGCCAGAGTGGTGTCGGGATCGAAGTCATCGGCCTCGGTATCCAGATCATAGTAGGCGCTGATGGCCTCGGAGGCGGCGGTATAATTGTCGGCGACCTCGGTATATTCGCTGGTGCCGATGCCGAACAGATGCCAGCCGTCACCGAACAGGCCGTCATTGGCCCAGTCGGTAGCGGCGGAGCCCACGGTCACCATGGCGATGTAGTACACCAGATACATGACCACGGCGAAAATAGGCAGGCCCAGCCAGCGGTTGGTGACGATCCGGTCGATCTTATCGGAGGCGGAAAGCTGCCCCTGATTGTGCTTCTTGTAGCAGCTCTTGATAAGCTCTGCAATGTAGACGTACCGCTCATTGGTGATGATACTCTCGGCATCATCGTCCAACTCCTTTTCGGCGGCCTGGATGTCGGCGTCGATATGGGACATGACATCGGCGGGGATGCTGAGCTTTTCCAGCACCTTGTCATCCCGCTCGAAGATCTTGATGGCGTACCAGCGCTGCTGCTCCTCCGGCAGGTTGTACACCGCGGCCTCCTCGATATGGGCGATGGCGTGCTCCACAGGGCCGGAAAAGGTGTGCATGGGAACGGTTTTGGTGCCCTCGGCGGCCTTCACGGCGGCTTCAGCGGCTTCCATGACGCCGTCCCCCTTCAGTGCGGAGATCTCAATGATCCGCACACCCAGTTCCCGGGACAGCTCCGCTACGTTGATCTGGTCGCCGTTTTTGCGGACTACGTCCATCATGTTGATGGCGATGACCACCGGGATACCCAACTCGGTAAGCTGGGTGGTGAGGTAGAGGTTGCGTTCCAGGTTCGTGCCGTCAATGATGTTCAGAATGGCGTCGGGCCGTTCTCCCACCAGATAGTTACGGGCCACCACCTCTTCCAGAGTGTAGGGGGACAGGGAATAGATGCCGGGAAGGTCCATGATGACTACATTGTCATGCTTCTTCAGCTTGCCTTCCTTTTTCTCCACGGTGACGCCGGGCCAGTTGCCCACGAACTGGTTGGAACCGGTCAGGGCGTTGAACAGGGTCGTCTTGCCGCAGTTCGGGTTGCCTGCCAGGGCAATTTTGATCTGCTTTTCCATACATGCTCCTTTTGGTTTGAGTGCTCAAACCGTATTTGAAAAATTTTTGTGTTTACTCGACCTCGATCATTTCTGTGTCGGCCTTCCGCAGGCTCAGCTCATAGCCCCGGACGGTGACCTCCATGGGATCGCCCAGAGGGGCGACCTTGCGGACATAGATCTCCACGCCCTTGGTGATGCCCATGTCCATAATGCGGCGCTTGATGGGTCCCTCTCCGTGGAGCTTGACGACCTTTACGGTCTCACCGATTTTGACGTCACGCAGCGTTTTCATACTTGTTTCCTCCTACTGTTTCTATCAGATTTCAAATTCAAATGGATCAGATCATGATCTTGCGGGCCATCTCCTCACTGATGGCCACCCGGGACTCCTTCACCTTGACGATGATGTTGCCTCCCAGAGCGGACACCACCGTGATGGACCCGCCGGCGGTGAACCCCAGGTCCTCCAGGTGCTTTTTTACCTCGGGATTTCCGCTGACCCTGCGGATCATGTATTCTTCACCGATATTTGCCAGTGCAAGCGGCATCATAACGATCCCTCCGAATCTGTTAGTTAAATTGAACTAACTATTATGGAAAAAGAATAGTCGGAGTGCAGCCGTCACGCTTTGTAAGGCGTTAGCCTTCTCTAACCACAACTCAGTTTAACACCTCTAATCTCTTCTGTCAACCGGGATTTTTAAAAATATTGTCAAAATCTCAAGAGAGAAGACACCTTGCATTTGTGAAGAAAATATGGTAAAATGCCCAAAACAGCTTCATGCGGGCTGTCGCTTTCGCCAAGGCCTTTGGGCGGACGGCGATGCCCTGAATCGTGATAGGAAGAAAGGACCGGTGATGGCCGTGCAGATCCTGAAAGCATCTGAGGATTATCTGGAAACCATGCTGATGATGCAGACCAAGCATGGATATGTGCGCTCTGTGGACGTAGCGGAGCACTTGGGGGTGACGAAGCCCAGCGTGACTTACGCCACCAAGCGTCTGCGGGAAAACGGATATATTGAGATGGATAAGGATGGCCTCATCACATTGACGGATGCCGGTATGCAGATCGCATCCAAAATGCTCCAGCGCCATCAGACTTTGACTCGTTTTCTGGTGAGCTTGGGCGTGGACCCGGAGACCGCGGAGGAGGATGCCTGCAAAATGGAGCATGACATCAGCGACCAGACCTTCAAGGCCATCTGTGACCATGCCTGGAAGCGTATGGCCTCCGCCGATGAAACAGCGGAAACCTGATAGAAACTGAAAAACCAGCGGAAAGGCTTGTCCTTTCCGCTGGTTTTTTGTGCTGCGGCCATGGGCTATAAAATCGTACCGCCGCCCAGAACGGTGTCTCCGTCATAGAGTACCACCGCCTGTCCCGGAGTGATGGCCCGCTGGGGACGGTCGAACAGCACCTGCACGGAGCCGCCCTCCTCCACCGTCACCTCACAGGGCTGCTCCGTCTGGCGGTAGCGGGCCTTGGCACTGCACCGGAACTGGCGGGGCGGCGCTTCCCAGGCGATCCAGTTGAAATTCTCACCGGTGAGCTGCTGGGAGAATAGAGCGTCATTTTCGCTGAGGACCACCTGATTGCTCTTTGGATCAATGGCTTTTACATACAGCGGTTGATTGGAAGGGATACCCAATCCTTTCCGCTGGCCGATGGTATAGTGAGCGATGCCCCTGTGACGTCCCAATATCCGGCCGAATTCGTCTACGAAATTACCGGGGGTGTCCGCTTTTCCGGTGTGCCGACGGATGAAAGCAGCATAGTCGCCATCCGGGACGAAACAGATGTCCTGACTGTCCGGCTTTCTGGCGTTAAAAAAGCCCAGACTGTCCGCCAATTGCCGGGTCTCCGCTTTATGGAGGGCACCCAATGGAAATTGGGTGTGGGCCAACTGCTTCTGGGTCAGCATATAGAGTACATAGCTTTGGTCCTTGCTGCTGTCCAGCGCCTTTTTCAGCAGGTACCGCCCGTTTTCTCCCCGTTCAATGCGGACATAATGGCCGGTGGCGATGGCGTCGCAGCCCATGAGGGCCGCCCGGTCATAAAGCCGCCGGAATTTTAGATAGCGGTTGCAGTCGATGCAGGGGTTGGGGGTTCTCCCCCGCTCATAGGCATCCGTAAAGCGATCCATCACCTGACGGCGAAACTCATCGGAGAAGTTAAAAACGTAGTAGGGAATCTGCAGCCGAAACGCCACGCTGCGGGCATCCTCCACATCCTCCAAAGAGCAGCAGGTGCGGCTGCGGGAAATACCGATGTCCTCGTTGCGGTAAAGGGTCATGGTAGCGCCGACGCAGTCCCAGCCGCTGTGCTTCAAAAGGTAAGCGGCGACGCTGGAATCAACGCCGCCGCTCATTGCGATCAGTACCTTACCCATCAAACCATGGGACAGCCGCCCTCGCAGTGCTCACAGTCGGGGAACTTGCTGTGGTCATAAGGGATGTTGTTGCGGTCGTAATAGTTTTTGACAGCCGCCTTGATGGATTCCTCCGCCAGTACGGAGCAGTGCAGCTTATAAGCGGGCAGACCGCCCAGTGCATCCACCACCTGCTTGTTGGTGACGGCCAGCGCTTCCTCAATGGTCTTGCCCTTGATGAGCTCCGTGGCCATGGAGGAGGACGCGATGGCGCTGCCGCAGCCGAAGGTCTCGAACTTCACGTCCTCGATGCGGTCATCCTTGATCTTCAGGTACATTTTCATAATATCGCCGCACTTGGCGTTGCCTACCTCGCCCACGCCGTCGGCGTCGGGGATCTCGCCCACATTCCGGGGATGGGTGAAATGGTCCATGACGGTTTCTGTATAAAGTGCCATATTGAAAGCCTCCTTGGGTTATAAAAAGTAAATATTCGCGTTGTTGAGAAGAACGGAAACATTACAGCATGAACTGCTTCTTGCCGCTGGCAAGATCCTTCCACACGGGAGAAATGCTCCGCAGGTACGCCACGATCCGGGGGACCTCCTTGAGAATGTGATCCACATCCTCCTGAGTGTTCCATTCGCACAGGCTCAGCCGCAGGGAGCCGTGGGCCACCTCGTGGGGGCGGCCGATGGCCAGCAGCACGTGGCTGGGGTCCAGGGAGCCGGAGGTGCAGGCGCTGCCGGAGGAGGCGCACACGCCCACCTGGTCCAGCAGGAGCAGCAGGCTCTCGCCCTCGATGCCCTCAAAGCAGAAGTTCACGTTGCCGGGGAGCCGGTGGACAGGATCGCCGTTCAGGGCGCTGTGGGGGATCTGAGAGAGACCGGCGATCAGCTGATCCCGCAGGTTGGAGACCTTGGCGGCGTTTTCATCGATGTGGTCGCAGGCCTCCTTCAAAGCGGCGGCCAGACCCATAATGCCGGGGACGTTTTCCGTACCGGCCCGCTTGCCCCGCTCCTGGGCACCGCCCTCAATGATGTTGGTCAGAGGGATGCCCTGGCGGGCATACAGCACGCCGGTACCCTTGGGACCATGGAATTTATGGCCGGAGAGGGACAGCATGTCGATATTCTGCTCATTGACATTGATGTGGAGATGTCCGGCGGCCTGCACGGCGTCTGTATGGAACAGGACACCTTTTTCCCGGCAGACCGCGCCGATCTCCGCAATGGGCAGGATGGAGCCGATCTCGTTGTTGGCGTACATGGTGGTGACCAGGCAGGTGTCGGGGCGGATGGCGTCCGCTACCTGCTGGGCGGTGACGATGCCGATGGGGCCCACCGGCAGCAGCTCGACCTCAAAGCCTTCCTTTTCCAGCTTTTTCAGGGTGTGGAGAATGGCGTGGTGCTCAAAGGCGGTGGAGATGATGTGCTTCTTGCCCTTGCGCTCACCGATGCGGGCGGCGGAGATCAAAGCCTGATTGTCAGCCTCGCTGCCGCCGGAGGTAAAGGTGATCTCCCGGGGTGTGCAGCCCAGACAGGCGGCCACGGTCTCCCGGGCGCTCTGTAAGGCTTCGGCGGCCTCCTGCCCCAGCCGGTACAGGCTGGAGGGGTTGCCGTAGTGGGTCTCCATATAGGGCAGCATGGCGTCAATGGCCGTGCGGCTCATTTTTGTGGTTGCAGCATTGTCCGCGTATACCATAGCGGGTTCCTCCTTTGTGGTGCTGTGTATAATATGTAAAAATTATCAGATATCTGTGGTCACAAATTCCGTCTGCTCCCGGGCGGTAAGGACCCGTTTGCCGGGTTCCACGGAGTGGGTCAGCCACACGTTGCCGCCGATGACGCAGTTATCACCAATATAGGTGTCGCCGCCTAAGATCGTGGCCCCGGCGTAGATGACCACGTTGTTGCCGATGTTGGGGTGGCGCTTGTTGCCCTTCACCAGGGTGCCGTCCGCCTTGACGGCGAAGCTCTTGGCACCCAGGGTCACGCCTTGGTACAGCTTTACGTGCTCGCCGATGACGGTGGTCTCGCCAATGACCACGCCGGTGCCGTGGTCAATGAAGAAATAGGGCCCCACGGTGGCGCCGGGGTGAATGTCGATGCCGGTGAGGGAATGGGCATATTCCGTCATCATCCGGGGCAGCATGGGGACCTTCATGAGATACAGCTCATGGGCGATGCGGAAAATGCTGATGGCTTCAAAGGCTGGGTAGGCCAGCATGACTTCCTCCCGGCAGGTGGCGGCGGGATCGCCCTCGTAGGCAGCCTGCACGTCGGTGTCCAGCGTGTCCCGGATGGCGGGGAGTTTGGAAAACAGAGTGTCGATCACATCGTCATATTGAGGGGGTTCCCGATAGATCCGCTCCAGGATCTCCCGAAGCTGACGCCGGGCGGCCGTTTCCAGTTCTTCTTTGGAGTGGGCTTCCTCCATGGCGTCGAACACATTGGGGTAGAGAATGGACCGCAGAAGATCCAAAAGCTGGATCATCTGGGATTTCAGATGGGCGTAGTTAATCATGGGCCGGTACCTCCTGTTTCGCAGATGACGGCGAAGAGGAGGCAATACTGGATGGGACAGGATAGATCATAAAAAAGCACTCCTTGAACATGATTTTGTTTGATGGGTCGGCGGGGAAGGGGACCATCAACATCGGATATCAGGAGTGTGAGTGAACGCAGTCATGTAATCACCTACAAACTTAGTGTGTTTAAACCATATACCAACAAACCTACTTTGTCAATGGGTTTTTGCACGAAAAATAAAAAACCACTCGTTGAACCTTTGCGCAGTTCCGTTTTGTTTTGCGCACATAGGGAAACGGACCTCCAAAAAAGCAGCGGTCCGCAGCAATGCGGACCGCCGGAGTTTCAGCAAATATTTTATTCAGCCGGACGGATATCCCGGACGGTGAGCTGGTCTCCGTCCACGGTGAAACGGACTTCAAAACCGGCAAAGGAGAAGCCGTAGACCCGCTCTGGGTCCTTCTGGTAGTGGGGCCGGGGGTCCTGAGCCAGAACGCCCCGCAAAGCCTCTTGCCGCCCTGCGGGCACCTGCGCTAACAGGGCTGGGGGGATGGAAACAGACAGGGTTTCCCCTGCCGGTACGGCGGCGAAGCCTCCCAGCGCGTCGGGATGGCTGTCGGCGTAAGGGATGTAAGGCTTGATGTCCAGAATGGGAGTGCCGTTTACCAGATCCGCACCCCGGACCCGGAGCACGGGGCCTTCCGCTGTCTGCCGGATGCCCGCCAGCTTCACGCAGGACAGAGCGATGGGGTTTGGCCGGAAGGGGGAGCGGGTGGCAAAGACACCCATCCGGGTGTTGCCCCCCAGCCGGGGCGGGCGGACCGTGGGGGACCAGGTATCCCGGATGGCCCGGTCAAAGACCCAGATGAGCCAGATGTGGGAGAAGTCCTCCAAGCCCCGGAGGGCGTCCGGGTTCTGATAGGCCGGTTCGAAAACAATGTCAGCCTCCAGCTCCTCCACCAGCCCGCTCTGCCGGGGCACGCCGAATTTTTCGGCGAAATCACTGTGGATATGGGCAATGGGCGTCATGGAAAATTTCTGGGACATGGCGGGACCTCCTGTGATCGCTCCCCCGGTCAGGGGCGGAGCGAAACTTTTACCATATTATAGCAGAAGTCCGCCTTGGTGAAAAGCCCTGTGCCACCGCCTAATGGACAGAACGATGAGATGAAAAGCGGCGTACCGGCGGTTCGGGCGGTACGCCGCATGTCAGGGCGGAAGTGGAATAACGGCTTTACCAACGGCCTGCGCCGGGGGTGACGGAATTTTCGCCGTCCAGCAGGTCGCCGTCCCGGTCATGGACACGGCCGTTGCGGAGCATCCGGTCCATAGACGCGCCGGGAAGGTCTCCGGCAGGCTCGTTGGTGGGGTTGGGGGCGGGATTGGTGTCCGGGGCGGTGACGGTGTGGTCATCCCGCCCGATGATGGTGTCATTGTTGGGAACATTGTCCCGGTTTGGGTCCGAAACGGCATCGTAGGCGCTGTTCTGACCGGACCCGGCGTCATTTCGATCGTTCTTGGCCGGCTCCTTGCCGCAGGCGGTGAGGGACAGTGCCAGCAGCAAGACCGTCAAAAACAGGGAAGCGCGAGATTTCATGTGCGTTCCTCCTTTGCTGGGAGTTTGCGATACCCATGGCGTAGTATGCCGCAAAGGTCTGGTTTTCACGCAAAATTCCGTTTGTTTTTTCTGGAAAAGCGCCTTGGCGGCGTCCGAACGTATGGAAGATGCTCCGCAGATCCGGCGCTTTGTGCACCCTGATCACGCTTTCCGCTCTGGCGGAATATGATGAAAAGAGCATACCACGCTTTTTCGGACGGAGGATCGCTTTTGGGAATCCTGCCTGTATTGTTGGGGGGCGTTCCACATTTCAATTCAAATGTTTGTGAAAAACGCCGTTGACGGAACGTGAAAAAACAGGTAAAATAACAATCAGAAAACTGGTGGAGCACACCTCTTTGATTTAAGATGAGGAATTACTTGGTATAGAAAAGGAGAGCTGTATCATGTATACACAGGAAATCACCGTTAATAACGAGGTAGGTCTGCACGCCAGACCCGCAACCTTCTTTATTCAGAAGGCCAATGAGTTTAAGAGCGGTATCTGGGTGGAAAAGGATGATCGGCGCGTTAACGCCAAGAGCCTGCTGGGCGTTCTGTCCCTGGGCATCGTGAAGGGTACTACCATTACCCTGATCGCGGACGGCGCAGACGAGAAGGAAGCTGTCGGCGCACTGGTGGACCTGGTGAAGGACAACTTCGGCGAATAAGCGAACAATAAGATAATAAACAGCGTCCCTGCGGAAGCGGGGACGCTGTTTGTTATGTCTGCGGAGCAGACGAGGATGGCTCTGCTTTTGAAACGGGCACGTATGGCCCCACCGCTTCGTAGGGGACGGTAAAGACAGGGATACCCTCCGCCGCCGGGGCGATGGCGTACATGGGGTAGAAGAAGGCAATGCCTTCCGGGGTGAGGTAAAACCGCATGGGGTTGAACTGCTGCCGCAGCCGCCTTCGCCAGCCGTCCAGATACCGGGCATACCCGGCAGTCTCCTGACGCTGGATCTCCTGAGCGGCCAAAGTCAGCAGGCGCCGCTTCCAGCCCCGCCGGTGCGGAAAAAAGCTCGGAAGCGAAACCGGATAGCCCCGCCGCAGGTCCCAGGTATCGCCCCAGCGTCGCAGCAGAATGTGTCCATCGGCGGCTGGCTCCCGGATTTGGGTATACAGACTCCAGAAGCCGCCCTCGTTGTAGGTGACCCGAAAGGACAGCTCCGCTTGGAGCTGGGGAAGGGGGCGGCTGTCTGCCAGCGCCTCCCGGCAGGCTCGCGCTGCCATGGGAAACAGCCAGCGGTCACAGTACCGGAGAAAGGCCCGGCACTGGGCGCGGTAGTACCGCCGGATACGCCGGGTGGTCCGGTTCTCCGAGCCCACAGGCTCAGGGAGGGACACCTGCGCGGTAAGCACCGGAAGTCCCTCCACAGTCCATTCCCGTTCAGCGGAAAAAATTTCGGTGTTCAGTCCTGATGTGACTGCTTCCACAGCGCTGCCTCCTTTCCTGACACTGTCGCATCCTATGCGGCCCGGCTGGGAAGCGTTCGGCAGCTGAAATTAAAATTTAACATTTGGAGGGCTTCCTTTTCTCAAACTACTGTGTTAAAATGTAAATACTAAAAGTGAATCCTGCAATTTGTGCGGAAAATATGAAATTATGGAAGAAAGGTGCCTCCTTTATGATCAGAATTGGAAAAAAGGAAAAAAGTGATAAGCTGTATCAGGCGATTTTGCAGTTGAAGGATCCCCAGGAGTGCTATGATTTTTTTCAGGACCTCTGTACGGTTTCCGAGCTGCGCTCCATGGAGCAGCGGTTTGAAGTGGCCTCTCTGCTGAATGACGGTATGATCTACAGCGACATTCTGGAGCAGACCGGCGCGTCCTCCGCTACCATCAGCCGGGTGAACCGGTCTTTGAGCTACGGTACCGGCGCGTATGAGCGGGTCTTTGCCCGTCTGAAGGCGGAAAAGGCCGAGGAAGAGACGAAATGAGCAGCTATGACGCACTGGCCGCCAGCTATGACGGCCTGATGGCGGATGGTGTGTACCGCCGCCGTGCGGACTATCTGGAAAAGCTGTTTCAGAAAAGTAGGATCCCGGTGCATACCGTTTTGGACTTGGCCTGCGGCACCGGGACCATCGCCTGTCTGCTGGCGGCCAAGGGCTATGCGGTCACGGCTACGGACCTGTCGGAGGAAATGCTGACTCAGGCTATGAGCAAGGCGGCGGCTTTGGAACAGCCGCCGCTGTTTGTGCAGCAGTCCATGCCCCGGCTTCGTCTGCCGGAGCCGGTGGATGCCGTGGTGTCCACGCTGGATTCCCTGAACTATCTGACCCGGGAAAAGGATATCCGGGAGACCTTCCGGCGGGTATTCCGCGCGTTGAAGCCCGGCGGCAGCTTTTTCTTTGATGTCAACACACCATACAAGCTGCGGCGGATGGACGGACAGCTCTATACGGACGAGACCGAGGAAAGCTACTGCGTCTGGCGGACGTTTTTCTCGGAAAAGACAAATATCTGCACCTATCAGGTGGATCTGTTCCGCCTGCGGGCAGACGGTACATGGGACCGGGACTACGAGGAGCACAGGGAGCGGGCGTGGAGCGCGGCGGAACTGACGGCGTTTTTGACGGACGCGGGCTTTGAGGCCATCAAGATCACCGGTGATCTGACGATCCGAGCACCCAAGGATACGGAGGACCGGTGGATCGTCCGCTGCCGCCGGCCCCTGAACTGACAAAGGAGTAATGAAAATCATGAGCGATCAACTGGTTCGAGCCATCTCCAAGGATGGCTTTGTAAAGGCGGCGGCGGTGTCCACCCGGGCATTGACGGAGCGTGCCCGACAGATCCACCAGACCTCTCCGGTGGCAACGGCGGCCTTGGGCCGCCTGCTGGCGGCTGGTTCCATGATGGGCAATGAACTAAAGGGAGACGGTTCCAGCGTGACCCTCCGCATCAAGGGCGATGGCCCTCTGGGGACGCTGCTGGTGGTGGCGGACAACGAGGGCAACGTCCGGGGCAGCGTTCAGAATCCCCAGATCGACCTGCCCATCCGGGAGGACGGCAAGCTGGATGTGGGCGGCGCTGTGGGCCACGGCGGGACGCTGACGGTCATCAAGGACCTGAATCTGAAGGAGCCCTATGTGGGCAGCGTGGAACTGCTGGGCGGCGAGATCGCGGAGGATCTGGCAAGCTACTTCGTGGAGTCCGAGCAGATCCCCACGGCCTGCGGCCTGGGCGTGCTGGTGGACCGGGACCGGAGCGTGCTCCGCGCCGGCGGCTATCTCATCCAGCTTTTGCCCGGTGCGCCGGATGGCGTGATCGACCGTCTGGAAAAGGGGATCATGGCGGCGGGACCCGTCACCAATCTGCTGATGGAGAACGATGACCCGGAGAGCCTGCTGCGGCGAGTCATGAAGGATTTTGAGCTGGAGATCCTGGAAACGGTCCCCGTGGAGTACCGCTGCTATTGCAGCCGGGAGCGAATGGCCGCGGCGCTGGTGAGTCTGGGCCGCAAGCAGCTTACAGAGCTGGCGGAGGACCCCAACGGCATCGAGCTGACCTGTCAGTTCTGTGACAGCCGTCAGCGGTTCACCCCGGAGGAGATCCGGGAGCTGCTGGAAAAGGCCTCCGAAGCCTGACCCAACAGACCTTCTGCCCCCTGTGCAGCAGGGGACAGAAGGTCTGAAAAAAATAAAAATAAAAAATTTGAAAAATTGGGTTGACATTTGACCTGCTTTCACATATAATAGCTTTTGCCGTCTGACGATGACGGATGACGGAAACCTGGGAGCATAGCTCAGCTGGTTAGAGCACCTGCCTTACAAGCAGGGGGTCACTGGTTCGAGTCCAGTTGTTCCCACCACAAAAATGGCCCGGTAGTTCAGTTGGTTAGAACGCTAGCCTGTCACGCTAGAGGTCGACGGTTCGAGCCCGTTCCGGGTCGCCATTTTTGCCCAGATAGCTCAGTTGGTAGAGCAGAGGACTGAAAATCCTCGTGTCGCTGGTTCGATTCCGGCTCTGGGCACCATTTGCGGGCTTAGCTCATCTGGTAGAGCGCCACCTTGCCAAGGTGGAGGTAGCGAGTTCGAGCCTCGTAGCCCGCTCCAAGATGTGTTGATGAAAGATGCAACGCAGAAAACGCCGCACAAAAGTGCGGCGTTTTCGCATATAATGCGCCACTTTTAGAATGAAAAAGTTGCAAAAACTCAATTTTTCAACATTTCAGTTTTTTCGCGCGAGAGGCGACATTTTAGAGATGCAGCAGAGCGCTCTTATGGACTGGTGTGACTTGAACACCGAGGCTAAGAAAAGAATAAAGAATAAGAAGGCAGGCCGCCGTTCGGCTCCCCATGTGGGAGAGAACGGCGGCCTTTTTCGTTACATTGGTGCTTATGTTGCTTTCGCCTTGTTTGTCCATCATTCCTTGGTGGTGTTGGTAATAGCTTTCTCGTAACCTTTCGGGTATGCTTGCGTTACAAAAATACGAAAGAGGTGTCCGAGAATGGCAACCACAAAAAACTTGTGTGCTCAGATCCCCATCGACCTGCATGAGCGGGTCAGCGAAGAACGGGAACGGCTGGGCCAGACCACCAGCGAGTACATCGCCAACCTCATCCAAGACTATTATAACATGATGGAAAATCAGAAAGGCGGCATCACTATGACTGAAAAAGGCAGAACGATGGCATTCCAAATCCCCGAAGAACTCTTCCAGCGTATCAAGCGTCATCTGGAGCGCGAGACGCTCCGAACCGGCAAAAAGCTCACCCAGCGAGACTTCGTGCTGAACCTGATCACGCAGGCACTGGACGAAGCGGACACTGAGAACGCCACGGAGCAGAACACCCCCACTGAGGCCCCTGTCGCGCCCCGTGTGGCCGACGTGACCGCTCCAGAGGACACGGACACCCCCCACGAAGATAACGCCGTGTAGGCCCGCGTTAAAGCCCAAACAAAAGAACACGATTTAGGGAAAAGCCACCCAGGGCATCCGAATCTCTCGGATGCCCTGGGTGGCTTTTTGCGTTTCGCCAGAAAGGAGGTCATCACTATGACAAGCGAGATCAAAAGACGCTTCACAGACACAGAAATGCAGATCGCCAAGGAAACGGATCTGCCGGAACTGCTGACCCATTTGGGCTATCAGGTGCGGCGGATCGGCAGATACCATACCACAGCGGAAATGGACAGCCTGCGGATCAAGGACCGCCGCAAGTGGTTTCGGTACTCGCAGAATACCGGCGGGGACGCCATTACCTTCCTGCAGCAATTCTGCGGCAAGAACTTTTCGGAGGCTGTGGAGTACCTACTGGCCTTTCACGGCAGGGCAAGAGACTCCCCCGCCAAAGCAGCGTCTTCCGTCAAGCGGGACGAGGTGCAAAAGCCCTTTAGGAGGACACGAAACCATGGAAGAAATCAAGAAAGACACCGCGCAGAAGTCCCAGACGGAGGAGCTCAAGGAGAAATACGGCAAGGTCTACCGCGTCGGCGCGACGATCGAGGTCGATGACGAGACCGAGAAGAATGTCGAGTTCTTCTTCAAGCGCCCCTCCACGGCGAGCTATGACAGATATGTTAAGACCACCGCCCAGGGCGCGACGAAGGCGCTCAAGGTGTTCCTCTTTGACAACGTGGTCGAGGAGAGCCGGGCGTCTCTCGAGGCGAACCTTGAGAAGTTCCCGGCCCTGGCGCTCTCCATCGGTGAGAAGCTGCTCGGGATGCTGGGTCTCTCCAAACAGACAAATTTGAAGATGCTCTAAAAGAGCAGCTCTCGGAGGTGAGGGGGAACGTGGTGGAGTCCGGTCTCCTGGAAATCTACCGCTTCCTCCCTCCGGCTCTTTTAGAGGACTTCGACATTGAGGAGATCGGCCTCGATGAGTTCCTCCGGTACGTCGCGAAAGCGAGGTACATCCAGGAGCTCGAGGAGAGGATCGTCGCCCAGGCGATCGCGGACGTGTTCGCGTCGGATTAGCCGGGCGGCATCGGTCGCCTCTTTTAAGAGCACAAGGTCGCCTCCATCGTTTTGTTAGGAGGTGAAAGGCAAAGCATGAGCTTATGCCGGAGATCCTCGACCAGCTCCGGGGCAAATACGGCGAGACCATCGACGCGATGGAGAAGCAGGAGATTGCCGAAGCCTTCGGAACGGACGAGGCCGTCGACCTCATCGACCTGCTCTACAACAAGTGCGGAGACCTGCAAGGGAACATCCTCACCATGTACGACGCCCTCGGCTCCGGCACCGGCGTCGCCACGGAGATGGCGAACGCAATCAACGAAACGGAGCCCGAACGGTTTGAACGGCTCGCGCAGCGCATCCAGAATGTGAAGGAGTCGATCGGGAATAGCTTACTCCCGACAATCAACGATCTCATGTCGACCGGCGAGCAGGTGCTCACAAAGGTCGGCTCGTGGGTCGAGGAGAACCAGGAGCTCGTCCGGGTCATCATGCTCGTCGTCTTGGCGATCGGCGGCTTCCTCACCATAGCGGGCACGGTCATCGCCGTTGTCTCCGGCGTGGGCTTGATTATCACGAAGGTAATCTCCGGGTTCAAGCTCCTCAAGGCCGGGTTCCTATTAGCGAAGGGAGCGCTCACGCCGCTCATATCGAGCGTGTGGAGCTTTACAGCGGCACTCCTGGCGAACCCTGTCACCTGGATCGTGATCGGCATCGTGGCCCTCATCGCGGCCCTGGTGCTGCTCTACAACAAGTGCGAGTGGTTCCGAAACGCGGTCAACGCAATCATCGACTTTTTCAAGGAGAAGCTCGGCGCAGCTCTTGAGGTCGCGTCGGCGATCTTCTCCGGCATCGGCAACGTCATCGGCTCCGTCATGAACGCAGCGAAGGCGACGGTCTCCCAGAACCTCGACAACATGCGATCCGCATACGAGGCGCACGGCGGGGGAATCCGTGGTGCAGCAGCGGCAGCGGTCGAGGGCGTCAAGGGCATCTATACGGCGGGCTTTACCTTCCTGGATATCCTTTGCTATGATATCCGGGATCTTGGCAAGCAGCTTCTGCCGGTGGGGATGCTGGTGGTGCTGGACAGCATCTTCAACCGCATCATCCGTAATCGCGGGCTGAAGCGCAACACCTGGATCTATATCGACGAGATCTATCTGCTGTTCCAGCATGAGTACAGTGCCAATTTCCTGTTCACCCTCTGGAAGCGTATGAGAAAGTATCAGGCTTGCGGAACGGGAATCAGCCAGAATATCGAAGACCTGCTCCAGTCTCACACGGCCCGCACCATGCTGGCCAACAGCGAATTTCTCATCATGCTGAATCAGGCGGCAACGGATCGGGAGGAATTGGCGCGTCTGCTGAATATCTCAGACAACCAGCTCTCCTACATCACCAACGTGGACTCCGGCCGGGGGCTTATCAAGTGCGGAAGCGCTATCGTGCCTTTTGTGGATCATTTCCCCAAGAACAAGCTCTACCGCTTAATGACCACAAAACCCTCGGACTTGGCTGCGTGATAGCCCATGGAGAAAATTAAAGAAAAACCCACGCTGGGTGAGCGTGTCAAAGAGAAAGCTGTATCCGCGCCAAAGGAACTTTTGCGCAAGGGGCTGGATGACGGCTCGGAGCGTCTGCGGACTCAGCTCCGGGATACCGCCCAGCAGGGGCGGCGGGATGAATATGGCGGCGACGCCATTGAGGACACCGCCGCCAGTGGCCTGCACCGCGCCGAAAAGGAACTGCTGAAGCAGCGCAAGAAGAAAAACGCGGAGCAGAGCGCGTCACCCCAGGGTGACGCCTCTGCCCCCAGCTCCAACAGCAACGTGCCGCCTGTCATCCGCACCAGAGAGACTGACGCGGCGAGGGCAAGAGCGTCCTCACCGCCAGTGCAAGAGCAGGCACGGCAGGCGGCTATGAAGCAGGCAGTCAAGACGAAGAATGCCTATATTAGTACACAGCGGAAAACGGTCATGACGGCAGTACCGGAGCCGCAGCGGCAGGGGCAGCAGGCGTTCATTCAAGAGCAGGGTCGCAAAGCGTCCCGCCAGCAGGCGCAGCGCAGGCGGCCAGAGCGGCGGTTCCAGCGCCAAGATGATCTGCGTGGTGATTCGCTGTGTTCGGAAGGTTTCGAGCCAACCGGCAGGGGCAGAATCAAAGAGCGCGGCGGCATCCAGCCGCCGAAGAAGCGCCAGTTCCCCGAACCGAAAACACCGAATCACGCTGCGGGGATCGTGCCAAAAGCGCGTGAGGGCAGCAAATCTGCTGTGCTGTCCTCTGAACAGGCCATGCACTCAACCACCGTCCATGCGACTGCGGCTGGAACACACGCTGCCAGAGAAGCGGCCATGCAGATGGCCAAGCGGCAGCAGATAACAAAAGCGGCAGAAACCGCAACGCAGAAAACCGCGCAGGCGGCGGGCCGCGCGCTGCGCTCCATCATTGCCGCTGCCCAGAGCTTACTTGCGGCAATAGCGGCTGGTGGGAGCACAGTTGTAGCCATGGTGCTGGTGATTTGTCTGATTGGACTTCTGATCGTGTCGCCTTTTGGGATCTTTTTCTCCGGGGAGGACAGCGGTACCGGCTGCACCATGCCGGAAGCTGTCAGCGTATTGAACGGCGAGTTCGCCGCCCGGATCGAGCAGATCAAGACAGAGAACCCCTACGATGAACTGGACATGGACAACGCTGGCAGCGCCGCCATGATCTCCAACTGGCGGGATGTGCTGGCTGTTTATGCTGTGCGGACCACCACGGACAACGCTTCACCGGATGAGGTCGCTACGCTGACCGAAGAAAAAATGGAGATCCTTCGTGAAATCTTCTGGGACATGAACACCATTACTTATTGGACGGAAATAATACCAGGTGGCAAAGATGAAGCGGATACGGTCATTTTGCATATCACCGTCACAATAAAAACGCATCTGCAAATGGCGGATGAGTACCAATTCAACACGGAACAGCGCAGATTGTTAGAAGAACTCATGCAGCCGAAATATCAGGAACTGTTCATGGCTTTGACGGGAAGTTATCAGAATATCGAACTTAGCCCGGAGAATGTGGCGAAAATTATGGAGAATCTCCCCGCCGACCTTAGTGCGGAACGCAGGCAAGTTGTGCTGACGGCGTATCAACTCTTGGGCAAAGTCCATTATTTCTGGGGAGGAAAGTCATTGATTATTGGCTGGGACAGCCGCTGGGGAATGCCGATGAAAGTTACAGCCGAGGGTAGCTCCACCACCGGCACTGTGCGGCCCTTCGGACTGGATTGTTCGGGAATGGTGGATTGGGTGTTCTACAACCAGTCCGGCGGAAGCTATGTCATCGGCCACGGTGGTGGAGCCGCCGCACAGCACAGCTATTGCACCGATATTTCGTGGGCAGACGCACAGCCCGGTGACTTGGTATTCTACCCGGATAATTCCCATGTGGGCATCGTTGGCGGCTTTGACAGCAGCGGTAATATCATGGTCATCCACTGCGCCAGTGGCGCGAATAATGTGGTGGTGACTGGGAAGATCGGCTTCACCTCGATTGGCAGGCCCGAGTATTTTGCGGATTGAGAAATGTGCGCATGGAGATGTGTTCATAGTTGATTGGTAAGCGTCAAGTGTAGCGGCGGATTGAAGGTTACCCGCGAAAATGAGAGAATAATGTCATGGATGGCGTATACTGATTTTTTATCCCGGCTGCGAATTGTAGCCGGGATTCTTTTGCCACTCAATACCAGAACTCTTTTATTATACCCCGGAGGACGAGACTGTATAGGCACCGCTGGAGTTGACGCTTACGTTGATTGCTATCATGCTCCATGATATACAGAGAAAGGCAGGGAGCCTCAATAGAGGCTCCCTGCCGCTTGGGTTCTTACTTGCCCTGATAGGCTCTGAAAAGAAAAGTAACGATTTGTGCGCGGGTGCAGTTGTTGTCAGAGCCGAACAGACCGCCGCCGATGCCGCCGGTGATACCGTTCTTCTCCGCCCACTTGACTGCCGCCGCATAGTAGGCGTTGGTTGCCACATCGCTGAAGGCTGCATTGCCGCTGACAGCAGGCATACCGGATGCGCGATAGAGGAAGGTCACAGCCTGTGCGCGGGTGCAGGTAGCATCGGGGCTGAACTTACCGTCGCCAGTGCCGCCGGTGATGCCGTTTTCGACAGCCCATGCGACTGCCTTGGCATAATAGCTATCCGCAGGAACATCGGAGAAACCGCTCATGGTCTTGGGTCCCGGGCTGCCCGCCGCGCGCCACAGGAAGGTGACGATCTGTGCGCGGGTGCAGGGATCGTTGGAGCCGAACAGCTTGTTGCCGATGCCCTCGGTGATCTTCTTGGCGACTGCCCAATTGACTGCCTCGGCATAGTAGGCGGTGTCAGGCACATCGGGGAAGGTCACCGGCTCATGGCTTTCCTTGTCGATCACGATGGCGTAATCGGATGCATGGTCAAATACCCAGCTTGCCTTGCCGCCGCTGATCATACCAGCACTTTGGAATTCCAGCTCGCCGCTCTTGGGATTGTAGATGTAAAGGTTGGCGTACAAACCGTCGTGCTTCTTGCCGAGGTCAACGGAGAGCTTCAACGACATACCGAAGGGACCGTTGTGGTTAAGCTGAAGCTGAATTGTCGTCGCCTCGCCAGTCAGGGCGTTGATGACCTTGGCGGGAATGGTCTTTGTGCCGGTCTTAACGCCGAGGTTAAGGCTCACGCCGCCCTTCGGAACATCCAGACCGTTGAAGGACCAGACCATGCCGCCGCCCATATCCAGCTCAACGGTGACATCCTTGCCTGCGATTTCCTTGGTAACGCTGGCAGGAAGCTTGGTTTCGCCCTTCATGTCAATGGCGACGGTGGAGCCTTCTTTGGCATTCTTCAGCTCCTTAGCTGCCTTGTCGGAAACAGACGGGGTCGCCGCACTGCCGCCGCCGCCACCGCCGGAGGACACCGCATAAGGCGTAAGGGAGCCGGTCAGAGCTTTGTAGTTGGCCGTATCAGCCGGGGTGTAGGTCCAGCCGTAAGCGGTGTTCGCCGCAACGATTGTGTTAGCAGCCATATCCCACGCAAGCGTACCGCCTGCGGGAGCGATGGTGCCGATGGCCAGCGGCGCGTCTGCCAGCGTCTTGCCGCTGGTGGTGATCTTGGTGCAGGTGGGCGCGCCGGTGGGCGTTGCCTTGCTGACGGTCAGCGTGGCATTTTTGGTGCCGATGTGGGCATCATCCTCATACTTGGCCGTCACGGTGTAAGTGCCTGCGGTCTTGGGGAGGCCCGCGCTGTCCAGACTGGCGCCGGTACCGGAGTTGGCAACATAGGTGTAATTCCATGTGCCGCCGCTGACGCCGCTGATGGTGGCCTTCTCGTATTTCTGTCCCGCGCCGTTGTAGGTCAGGGTGCCGTTGGGGAAGGTGATCTGGGCATTGACATCGGTCTTATCCACGGGCTTGAAGATCAGCTCGGCGGTGGTGATGTCCGTATAGTTCTTGCTGCTGATGGTGACGGTCCAGCTCTCATCCGATGCAGCCGTGATGTTCGTCTTGCTGGCGTAGGTGAAATTGCCGGATGCATCCGCGCCCGCGAGGCTCATCATGTTAATGGGGGTAGAATCTGGATGCGCAGCCGTGATCTTCGCCTCGGCAGGAGCGGTGGTGAAGAAATCGGCTGCCGTCAGCGTACCCGTCTGTACACCGGCATAGTTCTTCAGAATATTCACCGTCTTGGTGGGAGCGGAGCCGCCGTAGGTTCCCTTGGTGATCTCAAAGGTAACCACTGCCGTGTCCAGCACCAGGTTGTAGTTGGTGGCCTTAAAGGTACCGCTGTCCTTGAGTTCCAAGCTACCCTTTGTGATGTCGTACTGACCCACATCCTCGCCCGCTTCTCTGCTCAACGCACCATCGAAAGCTGCAGTCTCGCCAGTGACTGTACCGGTAGAAGTGTAGGTCAACACAGGATCGGGGGTGGTGCCATAGCTTTTGCTCTGACCGCTGTTGGGCTTAACCGTCAGGTCGCGCACCGTGATGTTCGCTGTTGCCGTGGCCTGATTACCGCTGGCGGCCAGCACGTAGTTGGCAGCACTGGTACCGTCCAGCGTCAGGGTACCGAGTGTGACCGTTCTGCTGCCCGCATCGGCGCTGTCGAAGGTGGAGCCAGTGGCAACACTGACCGTCAGATTATCGCCGTCCACCTTGCCGGTAATGGTCGCGCCGGAGGCGTTGACCGTGGCGGTGTTATTGCCGTTATACTCTTTGTTCGCGGCGGTGATGCCGGAAACGGTGACTTCCTTTTTCTCCACGACGGCGTTTACGGTCGCGCTGCCCTTATGGGTGCCGCTCTCGTAGGTCGCGGTGATACCCTTGCTGGGCGTACCGGCCTTGATAGCCTGAAGCGTGATTGCTTCGGTATTTGCATTGGGTCCTACCTGCTTGAAGTATTCTTGGTCGTAATCCCAAGTCCACTTTTTGTTCGCGCTGGTCGTGTCACCGGTCTGCGATGCCGCCAGGATGAACTCCTGACCATAGGTTACGGTGTCAGGTAGGCCAGTGATGGTCACAGTGGCAGTGTTCTTGTCCGCGACCTTCACGGTGAAGGTCTGCTCCTCCTTGTTGTAGTTGCCTGTTTCTTCGGCGGTGACCTTGATGGTGATGGTCGTACCCGTAGCAACACTGCTGTCCACAGTTAACTGGTTGCCCTCCAGCGCAACGCCGGTATAAGAGCCTTCCAGCGCATAGGAGAGCGTACCGGGATTGCTACCACCGGTCACGCCCGCGACGGTTGCCCAATCGGAAATATCCTCGGCAATACCGTCCTTGACGATGGTCTTATCTGTGGGAACGATGATGGTCTGCGTTGCCTTACCAATGGTAAACTTCCAGCCGTCTGTCGTCAGGTTGTCAGTCGTGGCATTGTAGTTCGCACCCTCCGCAACGGAAACTTTGACCGTGTAGTCACCTGCGTCCTTCGGTTCAGTCTTCGCACCGTTTTTGAAATACTTCACCGTGACAGCGCCCATGCCGTTGATGCCGGTATTCGGTTCGACCGTGGCGGTCTTGGCGTTTCCGTCATAGGTCAGGGGAGAGGGCGCGGCAAAGGTGAAGTCGCTTGCCTTCGGGTCAGCCCTTTGGATTGTATACTTCACGCTGGCGGTGGCAGCCTTATTGCCCTCGCCCAGCGTGATGCTGGCGGTATAGGTGCCCGCATCAACAGGCACTGCGGACAGGGCGCTGCCGTCCTTCTGATAGACGATCTCGCCCACATCCGCCGCCGTCCACCCGGTCGTAGTCAGCTTGGCCGCCTTGGCGCTGCCATCGTAGATCAGCTCACCGCTGGGCGGCGCGATGGTGACGCTGCCGCCGTTGGTATTGCCGCAGAGCCCGTCCGCATTGCCGCACACGGCGCTGATGGCCGTGCCGTCGCTGCCCAGCGTATAGCTCCAGTCGTGCTCATGGCCCCGCAGCACCACGGTCTTGCCCTCATCGATGCGGCTGACGGCGTACTTGCCGGGGGTCCAGCTGACAAAGCTGCCCTCCTTGATCCAGTCGGCATTTTCCGTGGTGGCGATGGTCACGGGGCTGCCGGCGGCGGGTGTGTCTTTCGTCTGGACGGTGATGCTGCTGGCATCGGCCAGCTCGCCCACCACGGTGATGGTCATGCCCGTGCCGAGATACACATTCTTGGTGACATTGACCGTGCCGCTCAGGTTCAGCGGGCCGAAGTTGTAGACGCTGTATTCGCTGCCGGAGGCGGTGAGCGTGCCGTTGACCGTGACTGTACCGCCGTCTCTGTTATACAGGCCGGCGGTCTGCCTGCCGCTGGCATTTCCGATGGCGGTCAGCGCGCCGTTGACCGTCAGCGTGCCGCCGTTATTATACACGCCCCCGTTCTTCTTGCCGGTGGCCGTCAGCGTACCGGCGACTGTCAGCGTACCGTGGTTGCTCAGGCCGTCGCTGTCGCCTGTACTGGTGAGCGTACCGTTGACAGTTATGGTACCGCTCCGCGAGTCCTCGACCCGATTGGCCACGCCTATGTTGCCGCCATCCGCCGTCAGCGTACCGTCAACATGCAGCGTACCGAGATTGTTCACGCAGTAACGTCCGCTGTCGACGGCATCGCAGGCGGCCTTGACCGTACCGGCGATGTTCACCGTACCGGTGTTGTAGATGGCGGACCTGGTGCCGGAAACGGTGCTGTTATACAGGTTGACGGTATTGCTGGTGTAGTTCTCGACACCCACGCTGGTGCCGGAAAGGGAAATGCGGAAGATATCGGCGATGCCGTTCCGGGAGATGCTGGAACCCGAGGATTTCAGCGCCGCACCGCTGGTGTTGGTGTTTCTGATGGAGCCGCTGGCCCGGCAGTCGGTCAGGAAAATATGGGCATCAGAATCGATCCGCACCGCCGTAGACCAGCTGCCGGTGATCTTGTGCCCGTTCAGGCAGAGGATGGTGCCGTCCTTCGGCGCCCATGGGTATGCACCCAGATCCACGTCGCTTGTCAGGTAGTAGTAACCCGTCGCATTGGGCAGGGTATCCGCCGCCTTGTATGTGGTGTTGCTGCCGTACTGCTCCTTCACCAGCTCATCTGTCCACGCCACGAACTCGCGGTCCACGTGCTTGGTGTGATCGCCGATGCTCCTGGCGTACTTCCCCTTGTGGCCGCAGGCGCAGTGCGTGTGGTCGCGGATCAGGTGCAGGAGGACGTCGTCATCGTTGAAGGACAGGTCATAGGTGCCGTCATCATCGGGAAAGAAGCATACCAGCGATGCCGCGCCGCCCTCGACCACAGTGATGGCCGCCGTATCGGCGAGGCTGCCCTGCTTTTCCGCCGTGATGCCGATGCGGGCGCTTTCATCCAGCTCGCTGTTCAGCGTGATGGTCGTTCCGGCCGTCAGATAGACGTTGGGGCTGCCGCCCGTGACCGTCGCGGTGCCGCCCACGGTCAGCGTGCCGTTGTTATACACACCGCCTCCGCTGCCGTTGTTGGTGATGAGGCCTCCGTAGAGGTTGCACACACTGGCGTTATACACGCCGCCGCCCCGGGCGCTGGTACCGTTGTTGCTGATGGTGCCGCCGTACATATTGAATGTACCGTTGTTGTAGACCGCCGCGCCATCGGCCGTGCTGGTGGTGCCCCGCAGCCGTCCGTTGTACATGTTGAACGTACCGCTGTTGTTCACGGTGTGGACCGCTCCGCTGCTGGCGCAATAGATGTACCCCTGGATAGAGGCGCACTCCGTCAGAGAGAAGGTCACGCCGCTGTCAACGGTAATGGCGTCAAAGTCGGGCTTATTGATAGCAAACTCTCTGACGGTCTGGCCGTTCAGGCAGAGCACCGTGCCGTCCGCGGGAAGCCATGTGTCGCTGTCGGCCAGCGTCACGCTGGTCGTCAGATAGTAATAGCCCGAATTCTTGGGCAGGGAGTTGGCCGCGGTATGGCTGCTGTCGCCGTACTGGCTGGCCGCCTCGTCGTTCGTCCACGCGGTGTAGGTCACGTCGCTGTGCTGCAGATGGCCGCCGGATGTGGCGTCGCCGCCGCAGATGCAGTGGACGTGGGGATACAGGCTGACATAGCTGCTGCCGGTCTTCCGGACCTGGGCATGGCTCCGGTCCAGCACGGGGGTCGCGTCGCTGTTGTCACCGGCGTAGCAGTTCTGCCGCCAGTCGTCCCGGGCCGTGCCGCCGTTCAGGAGATACGCGACCTCGCCGCCGCAGAACTGATCCTCCGTCTTGCCGCCGTAGCCGTCGTCTCTGTCCGCGCCGTAGTAGCAGTTGGAGACCTTGCCGCTGTTGTTATAGGCGATGGCGCCCCTGCCGATGATGTCGCGTACCGTGCCGTTGGACTGGGCCTGCACTATGTCGCCGTAGAAATAGCTGTTGACGATGGTGCCCGTGTTCTCATAAGCGATGCCGCCCGCCCAGCCGCCGTTGTACATCTCGATGCGGCTGCCGCGGTTCAGCCTGCCCGCGTACACGCAGCAGGCCTCGATGGTGCCGCTGTTGGTATAGACCAGACCGCCCAGGCTGTCCTTGGCCGTTATACCGCCGCTGTACCGGCAGCGGGTGATGGTGCCGGCGTTGCTGCGCGCCAGGGGAGCGCTGGCGCTGATGGAATAATTCTTGCTCTGGTGCTTCTGCACGGCGATATCCGTCAGCTTCGCGTCCGCGCCGACATAGCCGAACAGGGCCTGTCCCCAGCCATCCAGCCACACACGGATCGTGTGGCCGTTGCCGTTGAAGGTGCCGGTATACGGATGCTCGCTGGTGCCGACGGGCGTCCAGACCTCATCCACGTACTCCACATCCTGCTGCAGCTCCGCGCAGGTGTTCGCCTCACCGGCGTTCACCGCGTTCCGCAGCCAGATGAGCTCCGCCGCATCGGTGATCTGATAGGGGGCCTCCGCCGTGCCGCTGCCGCTGGGCTGCGTGCCGGCGATGGCGGCCAGCAGCGCGGGCTCGTTGGCGTCAGGCTCTCCCGCCAGCGCCAGCACCGCGGCAGCCGCCGCGTCGTATCCGGTCAGGTCCAGCCGGGCCGCCTGCTCCTCCGTCAGGGCCTGCTTCGCCTCGTCGATGGCGTCCAGCTGGCCGGAGACCTTGTCCGCGTTGGCGTCCGAGATGTCCTCCGCTGCCGGTAGCGCGTCGATCAACGCCTGTACGGTCTGCACCGCCTTGTCATTCTCACCTTTGCCCTGCACAGCGGTATCTCCTTCGATGGTGTAGCCATCACCGACCTCGGTACTGTCCTGTGTTTCCTGCGCTGCGGAACTTGCCTCCTCCGCCAGTGCCGTCGTGGGCAGCAGCGTCAGGCAGAGCGCCAGCACAAGAAACAGGCTTGTGATGCGTTTTCTCATGGGTATGGTTCCTCCTTCTCCTGATTGGTTCGTTTTTCAGAATGGTATCATCCCGTGGGTACCCACGGGATGAGGGGCGCGCCCCTCATCATAAGTCATTCGTCAAGCCTTTTATATTCAGTATTTCACAGCCGCCGTATGCTACAGCAGGCCGATCGTTTTCCCACGGTTGACTGCCTGCTGCCGATTTGGTACTTGGAGTTTTCGGAAAATACTATTGCTGTGAAACTTCACCGTGCCCGCTTTCCGGCCCAGTTTTTCCGCGATCTCATCGTTGCTCATTCCCAATGCCATCATCCGCAGCACCTTTTTTTCTGTTTCGGTCAGTGTTTCGTAGTATTCCGATGGCCCTTTCAGATAATTGGGGAGGTACCGGCTCACGCTCCCGGCCAGCTCCATGATTTGGTCGGTAAAGGCATCCGCACCCTTTTCCCGCTGGTAGACGGACAGCATCTGCACCATACAGATCCCCTCGTCCGCCAGCAGTCGGATATACCGGTATTTTTTCGCCATTGTCAGGGTTGTTTCAAGTTCCTCACACATGCGGTCTTGATCGCCGGATTTATAGTAGATGATGGCCAGAAGCATATGACACTCGCATAGATCCATACGCCGCTTTCCAGGCTCCAGGAGGGCAATGAGCTGCTTGACCAGAACGTAGGCGGCCATATTTTTCCCCACCTGCAAGTAACAGCGTACTTTTACCAGCCATGCAAACATATCCATCATATAGATGTCGCCGTTTTCATCCGGAGCGGTCTTTTCAAGCCACTTGATGATCGTCTCCTGCTGCCCATCATAACAGGCCGCAAGACATTCCAGGGCATTTAAGCTGGAGGTCAGTTCCTCCCAGCCCGTTTCATGAATACGGTTCCGGATCTTTTCGACCAGCGGCTTGGCCGATCCTGCCTGCCCGTTCATGAGCAGGATCCTCATCTGTAATGCCAGCGCCACAAACAAGCAGCGCATATCGCTCTCCCGCTCGATCAGCGGAATTGTTCCGGTCACAAGGATTAGTGCATTAAAGCAATCATTATTTTGATAGCACCATTCCGCCAGCAGGATCTCATATACATTCTTTCCCACGCTGCCGTATAACTGATGAGCCATCTCGGTTATCGTATCTTTGTACCGTTTCAGATGTGGGCCAAATCTTGTAAAGTCCCGGAACCCATTCAAGATACTGGGACGACAGGCGGACAGTGTAAGCGATCTGACCGGCACCATGCCTGCCTTTACCAGGAAGAACATAATTCGCAGGAACATTCCGTCGCTTGTATAAGGCATGACCAGTTCCGTGTTGATCCGATAATAATCTCTTTCATGAAAGCCTTGCAGATTCCAGTGCCGTGGCATGTTCCCCAGCATACTCACATAATCCTTTGCCTGATCCAGGTCTCCCCCCATGGCCGAAAGCAGGGCAAGCATCGGCAGCAACGCTGGATGACTGTTGCAATCCTCTATATCAAGCTGATGAAAGTACCCCCTGCAGGCCCACAAGGCGGGCATGGAAAAAGGGTGCTCTGCAAACTCTTCTAAGATGGTTTCCAGCAGGTGTCCCTCTTCTTCCGCATTCTCCATCACACAGACTAATTCTTTTTGAGGACGTGGATATATCACGTTTTCTCTTTCGTCCATGGCTTTCACCCTATCTGTTCTCGCTGTACTTCTTTTATTATATATTATAATTCATTTTGAATCATTTTCATAGCAAACTTTAGTTGTGAAAAAGTCAAACTTTTAACCAAACTTTCCGTCAATTAGACTGCTAAGCGGTACAACGGCACGCTCAGTTTGGGTCGAAGGTTGGGATATACTGAGTTTGTCAAGCAGACGCCCGCCGATACCGTGGTGCTGACATTGGCCTGCGGAGAATACCGCTTCAACGACCTTGACCTCGGGACCATTGGCGGCCTGCCTCGACTCATGGACGTGGGCCAGTGCAACGACGCTTACGGAGCTGTCAAAATCGCGCTGGCCTTGGCGGAGGCGTTCGGCTGCGGCGTGAACGATTTGCCTTTGTCCATGGTTCTTTCGTGGTATGAGCAGAAGGCAGTGTGCATTTTGCTGACGCTGTTGTATCTGGGAATCAAGAATATTCGCCTTGGCCCCACGCTGCCGGCGTTTGTTTCGCCCAATGTGCTGAACTACCTCATAGAGAATTTCGGCATTGCTCCCATCACCACCCCGGAGGAGGATTTGAAACAGCTTCTCAAATAACAGTGCCTCAGGCGGCGGTGTAAGGGGACGTGACTCCCTTGACGGAACGATATGACGAAGCATACAAGGATGGGGATTGCAGTGATTTTTGAAATGAATATTGATTTTTCTGAGGCCAAAGTGCTATAATCGGTATATACCGAAAACAGAAGGAGGAAGGCGTCCATGCCAAGACCGCCACGGTGCCGTCGGATTTGTGGCGCACCGCAAGTTGATACCTTCTGCCCCAACGGGTGCGAGGATGCCGAGCCGATCCTGCTGACGCTGGACGAGTACGAGGTCATTCGGCTGGTTGACCTGGAGCAGCAAACCCACGAGCAGTGTGCCGCGCAAATGGACATTTCCCGCTCGACCGTGCAGGAGATTTACAAAAGCGCACGGCGCAAGATCGCAGCGTGCCTTGTCCACGGGAAACCGCTGCACATCACCGGGGGAAACTACCGCATCTGCGGAGGACAGGAGGCAGCCCACTGCGGCCGCTGCTGCCGGATGCAGAGAACCAACACAGAAAAATCCAACAAAAATTGCAAAGGAGATTCCATTATGAAAATTGCAGTTACCTATGAAAACGGTCAAATTTTTCAGCATTTCGGCCACACTGAACAGTTTAAGCTTTATGAAGCTGCTGACGGCAAAGTCATTCGTGCGGAAGTCGTTGACACCAACGGCAGCGGTCACGGCGCACTGGCAGGATTTCTGATGCAGAACGGCGTGGACACTTTGATTTGCGGAGGCATCGGCGGCGGTGCGCAGGCAGCACTCGCCGAAGCGGGCATCAAGCTCTACGGCGGTGTCAGCGGGGACGCTGACGCAGCGGTGAACGCATTGCTCAGCGGAAATCTGGGCTACGATCCCAATGTTCACTGTGACCACCATGACCACAAGCATGGCGAGGAAGGTCACACCTGCGGTGACCACGGCTGCGGTAAGCATAGCTGCCATTGATATGGAACGCACACTGACACAACTTCCGTTCTGGTCATCCTTGACCGAACAGGAGCAAGAAACGCTGCGCCGAAGCGCTTTTGTCCGTCATTATGAAAAGGGCGCATTTGTTCACAGCAGCGACAATGAATGTCTCGGAATGATGTTCGTCCTTTTCGGCGAGATCCGCACCTATCTTCTCTCCGAGGAAGGGCGAGAAGTCACATTGTTCCGGCTGTATCCGGGTGAGCTGTGCGTGCTTTCTGCCTCTTGTGTGATCAGTCAGATCACCTTTGATACGCAAATGACCGCGGGAATGGATACGGAGGTTCTGATTATCCCTGCAAATGTCATCGCTGTGCTCAAGGAGCAAAATCTTCATGTCCGCTGCTTCCTCTATGAGCTGGCAACGAAACGATTTTCTGATGTGATGTGGGCGATGCAGCAGATCATGTTCAAGGGTTTGGATCGGCGGCTGGCAGATTTTCTCCTGGCCGAAGCGGAGCGTACCGGCTCCGATACCATACGCATGACCCATGAGCAGATTGCCCAGCACATCAGCTCGGCGCGGGAGGCGGTGGCGCGGATGCTCAAGAGCTTCTCGGAGGACGGGCTGGTGGAGCTGAAGCGCGGTGCGATCACGCTGCGGAATACAGAAGGATTGAATCACTTAAAATGAAAATATTGTTTTTAACACGAATCCGTGTTATATTATGAGCAGAAAAAGCTGAAAGGAGCATCGACCATGAAGGAAACGAAGTACGCAGGCACCCAAACCGAAAAAAATCTGATGGCCGCCTTTGCCGGTGAGTCCGAGGCACGCAACAAGTATACCTATTTTGCGTCCAAGGCCAAGAAGGAAGGCTACGAGCAGATCGCGGCGTTGTTCCTCAAAACCGCTGACAACGAGAAGGAACACGCCAAGCTGTGGTTCAAAGAACTGAACGGCATCGGCGACACCGCCGAAAACCTTCTCTCCGCCGCTGAGGGTGAGAACTATGAGTGGACAGATATGTACGACGGCTTTGCCAAGACTGCTGACGAGGAGGGCTTTCACGAGCTTGCACAGCGTTTCCGTCTGGTCGCCGCCATCGAAAAGCACCATGAGGAGCGCTACCGTGCCCTGCTGCACAATGTGGAGATGGCGGAGGTCTTTGCCAAGAGCGAGGTCAAGATGTGGGAGTGCCGCAACTGCGGGCATATCGTGATCGGCGAGAAGGCGCCGGAGGTCTGCCCGACCTGCAACCATCCCCAGAGCTACTTTGAAATTCACGCAGAAAACTATTAAAGAAAGAAAAGGAGAATCATCATGGAGCAGAAGTTTTACATTTGCAAGCATTGCGGTAACATCATTGCCAAGGTCAAGGACACGGGCGTTCCCGTCATCTGCTGCGGTGAGCCGATGAGCGAGATCATCCCCGGCACCACCGACGCCGCCGTGGAGAAGCACGTCCCTGTCTGGACAGTGGAAAACGGCATCGTCCATGTCAAGGTCGGCTCCGTGGAGCATCCCATGCTGCCGGAGCACTACATCGAGTGGGTCTCTCTCCACACCAAGCAGGGCAACCAGCGTAAGGAGTTGCACCCCGGCGAGAAGCCCGAGGTCTGCTTTGCACTCTGCGAGGGTGATGAGGTTGAGGCGGTCTACGCATACTGCAACCTCCATAGTCTGTGGAAAGCGTGATCGTTCCGCGCATGGCATCTTAGAACCAACATAGAGAACTGAATGTCATGTATTGCAGGCAGGAGGCAAACAAGTCATGAAAGCACATAAATATTGGTCAATCGGAGCGGTAATTACCATGTTTGGAACTTTTTGCACTGGATATAAAGGCTCAAAAACAGCGCATAAGTACTTTGCGCTTAGTTCCTTAATCTGCATGGTTATGGCAGTATATACGGGTCATAAAATGATTTCAGGGAATAAGAAAACAAAGAGAGTAAAACAAGCGGAAGCTGTGGATATTCTTTGAGTAAAATAGGAATCGTTATTGTTTCTGATGACGATAAAGTCGGGCTAATGTTGTGTACGAAATAAAAAACATCAAAGGAGAATTTCATTATGAAATATCTATGTGATGTGTGTGGTTGGGAATACGATGAAGAAAAGGGCTATCCGGAAGGCGGTATTGCACCGGGTACAAAATGGGAAGATATTCCGGATGATTTTGAATGCCCCTTATGTTCAGTTGGCAAAGATCAGTTTTCTGCGGCTGAGTAAAGAAGTACAAAAGGACCTATAAATAAAGAGCTGTGAAGCGGTATCTTACATACTGCTTCACAGCTCTTTTGGGTTTGTACAAAAATTTCCGTAATGTGACCTCGTCACAGAAAAATGCTTTGCCATGCGGTATGATAAAGCCATAATAAAGAAAGAGGCGGCGAACATGAAAATCAAGCTCAATCCCGATCAGGAGATTGTCAATACCATCCGGGAAGGACTCAAGCGCACCGGCGGATACTGCCCCTGCTGCAGGGAGCGCACAGAGGCGACCAAATGTATGTGTCAGGAGTTCAAGGATCAGATCGCCGACCCTGATTACGAGGGCTACTGTCACTGTATGCTCTACTACAAATCCCTGAAGGACTGAGGGGGGAACGGCGTGTTGTCAAAACGATTGGCCGCCGTGGACACGACGCGATGCGTCGCCTGCGGCGTGTGTGAAAATACCTGCCCCTTGGGGGCTGTCAAGGTGCGCCGGGGCTGTTACGCCGCCGTGGAGGCGGAACGCTGCGTTGGCTGCGGCAAGTGCGCGATGCTCTGTCCCGTGGGTTGCATCGAGGTGAAAGCGAGGGACGAGGCATGAAGAAAGCAAAACATTGGTACGACTATCTCTGGATCTGCGCCATCCTCTACTTCACCCTCGGCTTTTTCAACATCCTCTTTGCGTGGCTGGGCATGATCGACTTCCTGCTGCCGCTGTTCTTAGCCATCTTCGGCGGGAACAAGTTTTTCTGCAACCACCTCTGCGGACGGGGTCAACTGTTCAGCAAGCTGGGGACAGACCTTAAATGCTCCCGCTGCAAGCCCACGCCCCGCTGGATGTCCTCCAAGTGGTTCCGCTATGGCTTTTTGATCTTTTTCCTGACCATGTTCGGCAACATGGTGTTCCAGACCTATCTGGTGGCGGCGGGGGCCGCGTCCATGCGGGAGGCCATTAAGCTGTTCTGGACATTCCGTGTGCCCTGGGACTGGGCCTACACCGCCGGGACGGTGGCGGATTGGGTGGCACAGTTCAGCTTCGGCTTTTATAGCTTGATGCTGACCTCGCTGCTCATCGGCCTCATCGTCATGGTGCTCTACAAGCCCCGTACATGGTGCGCCTTCTGCCCCATGGGGACTATGACCCAGAGTATTTGCAAGCTGAAAAACAAAGACTGACAATATACAAACAAAAGGAGCCTTTCTCATGGCTGAACTGAAAATTACTGCTGCGAATTTTGAAAACGAGGTACTGCGTTCCGACAAGCCCGTCCTGCTGGATTTCTACGCGGACTGGTGCGGACCATGCAAAATGCTCGCTCCCGTGCTCCACGAGATCGCTGAGGAAAGCACCGGCGCCCTCAAGGTGGGCAAGGTCAATGTGGACGAGCAGATGGAACTGGCGATGCGTTTTCAGGTATCCAGCATCCCGATGCTGGTCGTATTCAAGGATGGAAAGGCCGTTGCCAAATCGGTCGGCTATCGGCCTAAGTCGGAGATCGCCGCCATGGTGGAGGGCGCAAGATGAAAGTTGTGATCGTAGGCGGTGTGGCGGGCGGTGCGTCTGCCGCCGCCCGCATCCGCCGTCTGGATGAACACGCGCAGATCATCATGATCGAGCGCAGCGGCTATGTGTCCTATGCCAACTGCGGCCTGCCGTATTATGTGGGCGGTGTGATCAA